>Ga0265295_1005665_pt1 | contig 15696 bp, 17 predicted proteins | sample Munlansysbiofilm_FD_192503 | JGI IMG/M metagenome (GOLD analysis project Ga0265295, IMG submission 192503) | Leachate microbial communities from a municipal landfill in Southern Ontario, Canada - Methane capture system biofilm | ecosystem: Engineered > Solid waste > Landfill > Unclassified ... | reverse complement strand
TCCTTAAGTTGAAATGTCTATATTATAGCAAGTTTAACATAATTATTTATAATTTGATATCATTATTGATAATACTGCAACTGTGCTTGTTTTGAATTATACAACATTGAGTGATAGTTTGTCAAGTACTATATGAATATTTTTATATAATATAGTTTAGTCTATTTGACTCAAGTTAAAATATACTAAAATATATTCATTACAATTTCACTTTTTTCTTAGTCTCGTTCCCACGGTCTCCGTGGGAACGCATACCAATCTCTGAAAGATAAATATACACTCCCATCGAGGACGATGGGAGCGAGAGAGAGTGTAAGCACAAGAGAAAAAGTAGCCTCGTTCCCACGGTCTCCGTGGGAATGCATACAATCTCTGAAAGATAGATATACACTCCCATCGAGGACGATGGGAGCGAGAGAGTATAAGAATATAGATAGCTACGCTTCGCTCACTATAACGAGCAAACTATGCTATTCTAAACATAAATGTCTGTAAAAATAAAAAATGATTAAAAAAATATAGAAGGAATATAATGAGGACTTACCGCCAAAGCGGTAAAAAAAGAAATCTTAGTTTCTGATGCCAAGAGCTTCTTTGATAACGTGCCATCTAGCGATGTCAACTTTTTTAAGATAACGCATCAAGCGTCTTCTTTGACCAACAAGTTTAAGTAATCCTACTCTTGAAGAGTGGTCTTTTTTATTAGTTTTGAGATGTTCAGTAAGATAAATAATTCTCTCTGTTAGCAATGCAACTTGCACTTCCGTTGAGCCTGTATCTTTTTCGCCTCTTGCGTATTGAGCGATAATCGCCTGTTTTTTCGCCGAATCCAAAGCCATAATTGACCTCCTGATAGGTATTTTAATTTGAAATCGAATTATACCAAAATCAGCTTAAACACAATTAATAAGTAAAACGGCTCATATCATCATCTATTAGAATTTATATCTAATACCCATATATATACCTTTACTTTGCTCTAAGGGTATAATATCTAGTATTAAAGGTGTATTTCTGTTATTTGCCAAATACCCGGAGGCTACGCCGAGTGCTATTCCAGCCAAGGTATCTGTTGTCCAATGCTTTTTAGCTTTTACGCGTCCTATGGCTTCAAAAATTGGCAATGCGGCCAACATCCAGATAGCAGGATATTCATCTTTGTAATTTAAAATATAAGGTGTTACTATAGCTGTCACCACGGTAACATGGCCGCTTGGGAAACTATCGCTGCCATCAAAACTAAACCACTCAGATGGGGATTCAGTTTGGTTAGGTCTTTTTCGTCCTATGCTATATGCTAATATTTTTTCTGCTATAGCTCCGGTTATCGCTGCATCGGCAGCCTTCCATGCCACAACACCGGCTTTGGTGCTGTTGCCATCTAACACAGCTTTTGTTGCAACCCCGGCAAGCATCAAATATGGCAACGGTGAAGCCAATTTATAAATTCCATCATCGCTTCTTGATGTATAATATTTATCTATTTCAACAGCAAAAGAGCAAATCGACAATAAAAACATTGCTAAAAATCCAATATGCAATACACGAATGATTTTTTTCACAAAAATCCTAATTTTTAAATTTGATATATTAAAGGTAATTAAACTATTTTATTAAAAAATTATACAATAAGAAATATTAATAATAAGGAAAATTTAACATAATATCTTCGAATAGTCATATTGCCAAAAGAATAACCGTAGCATATATCTAAATACCTTTTTAAGATATTGTAAACAAAATTAGAGTAAAATAGTCTTAATTAAATTAAGGAAATTTCAAATGCTACTTACAAGAGCCAGTGAATATGCTCTACTTTCGCTAGATATTATTAGAACTGCCAAATCTCCTATTGGAGTAGAATATCTAGCCAACGAACTCAATATCCCAAAAAGTTTTTTAGCCAAGATCTTGCAAAACCTTGCAAAAGAAGATATCTTAGTCTCCAAAAAAGGCGCTAAAGGAGGATTTGTGCTCTCCAAACCCGTAAATGAAATATCTCTATATAAAGTTATTGTAGCAGCCGAAGGAAAAGCGCCTGCTGTTTTTGACTGTGTGCAATATGCCGACACATGCCCGAATGGTGCCATGGGACTGTGTGCAATATCGCCATTCTTGGCTAAATTCCAAGGCAAGATCAACCATTTTTTAAAAGAATTAAGCCTAGGAGACATTTTTGAAGCGTAAACTATATCACTTATCACATATAGATCTTGATGGATACGGATGCCAATATCTCACATCAAAAGCTTTTGATGAAATCTCCTGCTATAATGCCAATTATGGCCCTGAGGTTGGTGCAAGGCTAAGAGAGATTGTAAAAGATATTACTACTGATGGAAATCAATCAAATGCTATTATCCTCATAACAGATCTTAACCTAACTCCCAAAGAGGCAAATTGGATAGAAAAAGAAGCCAGAGTTTTAAAAGCAGGCTTACAGCTTTTGGATCATCATATCACAGGCGAAAAAACTGCTTTTCAACACGCAGAGTGGTATTATCTAGACATCAATCATTGTGGTACTTGGCTAACGTATGAGTGGCTTCAAAAGCAATATAGCTTTGATGTTAAGAATGAATACAAAGAGATAGTAGAGACAATCAATGCTGTCGATATGTGGCATAGCAATAGTGATCTATTTGAATACGGCAAGGTAATGATGAGTATGATCTCATCTGCCAAAGAGATAAACCGCACTATGTTTCCGGCTGAAGATACAGCTTTTAAAATGTCTCTCATTGACCATGCCAGATCAATGCTTGGCAATAGCGATGCTCACATAGCTCTTGATGATGCGGCGCATAGACTAAAAAAAGAATTTTTTATCATAGACCAAAATAATACCAAAGATAATCTTGTTGCCTTATACATCACCTCCCTGCTCTCCAGTCAAAAATGGAGATTTACTATCACATATCAAGGGTATAAGGGTGTATTGGGATACAATATCGGCAATACATCTATCATTGGAAATACATTTTTGGTACAAAATCCTGATTATAATTTTTATATGGATGTAAATTATCGCGGTAATTTTTCTCTTAGAGGCAATGATACTCTTGATCTATCCACAATGGCAGCAAAAGTCGGTAATGGCGGAGGACACAAAAATGCCAGCGGCGGCAAGATAGAAGAGTATCAAGATTCATTTATATATGAAGAGGTTAGAAATTTCGTACAAGCATATCTAAATGATAAGTCATTTGAAAACAAAGCCTGATATTTCTCTCTCTCGCTCCCATCGAGGACGATGGGAACCAGATAAAACTAAAAACTAAACCTTGACCCTTGATTGCAAGGCGCGAGAGAGTGATAATAGATCTATATTTTCCAGCTCTACTCCGGTAGGTACTCCTTGGGCTATCTTGGTAAATATAAGGTCAAAATCTTTGAGTTTGTCTTCTATATATAGTATCATGGTATCAGTTGCTATGCTAGGCGGAAAAGCAAATACTACTTCACTCACTCCTTCAACCGCGCTAAATAGATGGCTTTCATCCAGGTCACTAAGCTCTCTTACTACATAATAAACACCGTTAAACTGCCCGCTCTCTTCGATAACAAGAATATCTTTGGCACTTTGGACTATGCACAGCAAACTAGTATCTCGATATGGGTCTGAGCATATCGCACAAATCTCATCTTCGCTCATATTGTGGCATTTAGCACATTTGCCTATAGAGCTCACGCTTGCTTCTATGGCATGGGCTAGTTTCATTGCTGCAAAGTTATCTACCATTACACTATGATAAGCAAGACGAATGGCTGTTTTTTTGCCTATAGTAGGAAAAGCCTCAAAAGCGCTTACTAGATTTTCGAATACTTCAATTTTAGAGTGTTTCATAATCCACTACTTTGGAATACTCCACTACTTGCTTGATAAACTCTATTACTTTCATATGCTCCGGATGAATGGCATATTCTTGCAAATCTTCTTTAGTATCAAAATGGGTAATAATGCTAAGATCCATAGCTCTATTTTCTGTAGAAAAGTTTTCGCCTACTTCGATATGTTTAAGTGATGGAACTCTGCCATTTAGTGCAGCAAGCATCTCTTTTGCTTTTTGAATATTTGAGTTTTTATTATCTTCTTTGAAACTGAATAAAACTATATGTACGATCATCTAAGGCGCTCTTTTTGATTGCCATTATAGCAAATTTATGGTAGAATTCGCCCAAAATTAATTATTACCACACTATATAAACAAAATCCTAAGGAATTATAATGACTGAAGTAGATTATTATGAAGTACTTGAAGTAAGTCGTGACTGTAATGGCGCGGAACTCAAAAAATCTTATCGAAAATTGGCCATGAAATATCATCCAGACAGAAACCCTAATGATAAAGAAGCAGAAGAGAAATTTAAGCTGGTCAATGAAGCATATCAGGTGCTTAGCGATGAAGATAAACGTTCTATTTACGACAGATACGGCAAAGCTGGGCTAGAAGGCAGAGGCATGGGCGGATTTGGTGGCGGAGCCAATATGGATGATATCATGGATATATTCAACTCTATGTTTGGCGGAGGTTTTGGTGGTTTTGGCGGCAGCAGCAGGACACAAAACTCTTCAAAATATCCTCTTGATTTTGAAGTCAGATACACACTTGAATTTCATGAGGCAGTTTTTGGATGCGAAAAAGAGATAGAGATCTCATATAAAAGTGCGTGTGAATCATGCAATGGTACCGGAGCCAAAGACGGTAAATTGACTACTTGTCAAACTTGCAAAGGTCATGGACAAGTAGTGATGAAGCAAGGCTTTATGACATTTGCACAAACTTGCCCGACGTGTCACGGCGAAGGAAAAATAGCACAAGATAAATGCACATCATGCGGCGGAAAAGGCTATGAGACCAAAAAAGAGAAAGTCACCATCAAAGTACCTGCCGGTATAGATAATGGCAATAGACTCAGAGTAAAAGGCCATGGCAATATAGCTAAAAATGGCCAAAGAGGCGATCTATATGTGACCTTTATGGTGAAAGATGATGAAAATTTCATTCGAAATGGCAATGATATATATATAGAAGTGCCTATATTTTTTACCCAAGCTATTTTAGGTGAAAGAGTAACTATCCCTTCTCTTAGCGGTGAACTTGAATTAGAACTCAAAAAAGGAACTGCCGATAAAGAGCAATTTATATTTCCAAATGAAGGCGTAGCAGACGTGCACAGCGGACGCAAAGGAAGATTGATAGCTCAAGTACATATTGTATTTCCGACATCTTTGGATGATGAACAAAAAAGAATGCTTGAAGAGCTGCAAAACAGCTTTGGAATAGAGAGCAAACCACATAAAACTATCTTTGAAAATTGCTTTGAGAGAGTAAAGGATTGGTTTAAATAACATCTACGATATAATTAAAAAACAAAAGGGATAATATGGCAGAAACGCTTCATCTAACATGGACATGGGTAGGTATAGCCTCTTTAGTAATATTTTTGATAGGCTACTATTTTATTGCAACAGAAGAAAAATATAATCTGAATAAATCAAAACCGGCTTTATTTATAGGTACTTTTATGTTTATGATCATAGGTATATATTTTGCTGTAAACGGTCTAGATGTAGAACCGCTTCACGATGAGATGAAAGTACTTATTCTTGAGATAGCAGAGATATTTTTCTTTCTTTTTGTTGCTATGACGTTCATAGAAACTATGATAGAGCGAAATGTCTTTGACGTACTCAAATATAAACTTATATCCAAAGGGTATACATTTAAACAACTCTTTTGGCTGACAGGCTTTTTGGCATTTTTTATCTCTCCTGTAGCTGATAATTTAACGACTGCATTGATTTTGTCCACGGTGCTGTTTACCATTGACAAGACAACCAAGGAGTTTTTAGTACCAAGTGCTGTCAATATAGTAGTAGCAGCTAATGCCGGAGGTACGTGGAGTCCATTTGGAGATATCACTACCCTAATGGCATGGACTGCAAGCAAAGGTGAGTTTGTAGACTTTTTGGCTCTCTTTCCGGCATCCATAATCGGTTATTTGATAACTGCATTGCTTTTGTCTCGTATAGTGCCAAATGGAAGGCCTCCCTTTTCTGAACAAACCAACAAAATAGAGATACTCAAACCAGGCGCAAAAGTAGTCATTTATCTTGGGGTAAGCACCATAGCTATTGCCGTACTTGGGCACCAGTTCTTCCATTTTCCTGCTATGTGGGGAATGATGTTTGGCCTTGCGATTTTAAAACTATACTCTTACAGATTGAAACGCAGAGATGGAGAAACTTTTGATGTTTTTGTCAATATGAAACATGTTGAAAATGATACTTTACTCTTTTTCTTTGGTATTCTTTCAGCAGTTGGTGCCTTGCATTTCCTTGGATTTTTGGAATATATCATAGTCATTTATGATAAAATAGGACCGACATTTGGCAATATTGGAGTTGGGTTCATCTCTGCAATTATAGATAATGTCCCTGTAATGAGCGCTATACTGAAAGCCAATCCAAGCATGGGGCTTGACCAGTGGCTGCTAGTAACTCTGACTGCAGGTATCGGGGGAAGCTTGATAAGCTTCGGTTCTGCAGCAGGGGTCGGCGTCATGGGAAGATTAAAAGGAATATATACATTCCAGGCTCATATGCAATACTCTTGGACCATCTTGATCGGATATGCAGTTTCACTTATAGTTTGGTATGTACAATTTGAGGTAATGGGGCTTTACTGATCCTCATTACTTTTTTGCTTCATCTGCATACAATGCTCTCCAAAATCATCTTTTTATACAGTTTATAATCCATTAAGTTTGACAGTGATATACTTTATTATAAAGATAAATAATATCTTTAAATAAACATTGAATAAAGGATCTATAATGGCAAAAAGAGGAAATTCAATAATAAAAGGTTTAGAAATAAGCGAAATTATTACTATGCTAAACAAAGCATATGCTGATGAATGGCTGGCGTATTATCAATATTTTATAGAATCTAAAGTGATTAAAGGCATCATGAAAGATGCAGCTATAACTGAACTCACACAGCATGCTGCAGATGAACTCAGACATGCCACTATAGTAGCTGATCGTATTGTCCAACTAGGCGGTACTCCACTTACTCATCCTCAAACTTGGTTTGCTCATGCAAATTGCGCATATGAAGAACCGAAAGACTTCGATGTTGTTGCCATACTCAATGATGCCATCAAAGGTGAGCAATGTGCCATCTCGATATATTCCAAACTAGCCGACATGACAAAAGACAAAGATATTATAACTTACAATATGGTTTCATCCATACTGGCAGACGAAGTCGAACACGAAGAAGACCTACAAGCATTACATGATGATATATCTGAGTTTGTTGACCAACTCAAAAAAAGCATGGCTTAGGAGGATATTATGAAGCAATACGAAACATACAAATGCAACAAATGCGGCAACGAAGTAGAGGTGAGTCATGTAGGCGGCGGTACATTAGTGTGCTGTGGCGAAGATATGCACTGTATCACGGAAAATCTCACAGCAGTTAATCTTATGAAAGCATTTGCCGGAGAAAGCCAGGCGCGAAACAAATATGAATTTTTTGCAGAAGTTGCATACAAAGAGGGGTATCATCGTATAGCACGCTTTTTTCAAGAAGCTGCTGATAATGAAAAATATCATGCCATGGCAGAATTCAAAGCTTATCACAACTTATTGCACGGTATAGAACTAAATACAACTGCGGACAATCTCCAATACGCTGCTGATGGAGAAAGATACGAACATGAGACCATGTATCCAAATTTTGCGGCAATTGCCAAAGAAGAAGGATTAAATGAAATTGCAAGGATGCTTGCTGCCATAGGCAAAGTAGAAGTAGAACACGAAGCAGAATACCTTGCTCTCAAAGCCGCCCTTGAAGCCGAAGGATTCTTTAATTCGGATGAAGAAGAAGAGTACGTCTGTGAAGTCTGCGGCCATGTCCATAGAGGTAAAAAAGCACCGGGTAAATGTCCACTTTGCGGTGTAGACAAAGAGTACTTCAAAAAACGCAACAAAGACGTAACGGTAGGCTAATACCTATCTGTCGCCCTGAATTTATTTCAGGGTCTAATATTTAAAACAAATTACTTTTATAAAATCACAAATCCATCATATTCAAGCCTAATATCTTGTGCTGCTTCATAAGATATATCATGTACTGCCGATGCAGGTGAACCCTCTTTTAAAAGCTCTAAAAATCCGCTAATCTCATCATCAAGAAGCTCCGCATACACTTCAACAGTACCGTCATGAAGATTTTTTACCGTACCTCTATATCCGGCTTTCATTGCATTTTGCGATACACTCTTACGGTAAAACACGCCTTGGACTTTGCCAATTACTATAAATCTATAAAGCTGCATACTTTGATTGCCTTTTACTTTACTATTTGGTGCAACACTATTTTGGTTGGACTGTCTTTTACAGAACTATCATCTACTCTTGCATCATATGCAACCACAAATATCTCGTCACCGCTTTGCAGATAATTCTTTTCGCCAAACTCGGCATAGGCTGTGGCACCTATAGTTACTAGAGCTTGCGAAGGATAATTGGAATTTTTTATATGCTCTGCTATATCTTCCAATGGTCCGAAATCTTTTTGATTGTTCATCTTATTAATTAACCAAGATATTAGTTTCTCATAAAAATATCCATATCCAAGAAGCGGCGCATCTACGCCGTATTCGTGCAATATGCCGTCTCTAAGCAAATAAGAACATAAATGGTAATGGTCCATAATTCCGCCCTTGCTAAATTTGTCTATATCTATGAATTTAGTCGAAATTCCTTTGCTATCATCGCCCCAGCTTTTTTTGTATGATATCTTTGGTGCCCCTTCTTTTCTAATGGTACAATCATTAAAGGTACCAAATGCTTTTGGTAAAAGAGATATCACCTTTTTATTTTCATCATATACAATATCACATGCAAGTGCGACCTCAGGCTCAACTTGGGCATAATCATCGCTTGGTAATGTAAGAGTTGTAGAACTAATTGGATAACGGCCCAAAAAAGTATCACTTGCCGGCAAATAAAAAGGGAATATACCTTTTGGGGCATCAGCTTCTTCTGTGACAACATCTTTAAAATCTTCTAATTCTCCGGCTTGTTCTAAATGATGAGCAAAATTACCGGCCACACCAAAGCATATCGCGTTACGAAAATCCATATATATCCTTGAAAACATAAAAAAATAATAGAAAAAAAGTATAATAAAAAAAGAAGAAAATTAGCTTAAAAAGAAAACTTAATCGCTCACAATGAGCGATTAATAGCGAATGTTATCGCATCGAAGAGCTACTTTTGACAAAGTCAAAAAAAATTAGCAAACAGCGTCTTTAACTGTTTTTCCAAATTTGAATTTTGGTGCAGTATGTGCAGGTTTGCTATAAGTTTTTGTAGTTCCTGGAACCGTACCAGTTTTTGCTGCTACTTGCGCAGTTGAAAAAGTACCAAAACCAACAAGTGTTATCTCATCTTTTTTGGCTAAAACTTCAGTTACTGAAGCAGTAAATGCTTTTACAGCTCTTTCTGCTGCTGCTTTGCTCTCAAAATTACCGTTTTTTTGTACAAGCTCTACGAACTCTGCTTTTGTCATTGTCTATCCTTTTAAAAATATAAGATGTGGGCATTATAACATATAAAATTATAAAATGAAAATAAAAAATAAAAAAAAATATTAATTTTGAAGTTTTAAAGAGTATTTGTAAATAAAAATTGAATTAATGGTGCGGTCGGGGGGATTTGAACCCCCACACCCGTAAGGCACTACCACCTCAAGGTAGCGTGTCTACCGTTCCACCACGACCGCATATGTAGTTTTCGGAAAGGAATTATATCCTTCCGAACTTAAATTTATCCCGATTATGCAGTAGAATTGCTCAAAATCGCGCAAGTGCTTGTGTTGTGGGTGTTTGCGAAGAATTTGAGGTTAACCCGTAGGTTAATTGATAATTTTTCGTGAATGCCCACAACACAATGATTTGTGCGAGTTGAGTGATCTCTAATGCAAAATTCGGGTTTATACTAATTAGCCAAGAAATGGGTTAGCATAAAGAGCGATAAGAGCGATAACAAGTGTATAGATAACTTGTGCTTCGATCATAGCGATTGCGATGAACATAGTAGTCATCAATTTACCGCCAAGACCTGGGTTTCTAGCAGTACCAGCAATTGTTGCAGCAGCAGTATTACCCATACCTACTGCACCGCCAAGAGCAGCAAGACCAAGACCGATACCAGCAGCTACTACAGAGTAAGCTTGTATCATAGAAGTACCTTCATCTGCAAATGCAGCAGCACCAAGTGCCAAGAAAAGTAAGAAAAACTTTTTCATTTTATATCCTTAAAATTAATAGGTTTAAAGTCCCTGTTGACTGTCATAGAAATCCGTTCGGCTTGCGTATCCCTACTTGCCATCTCAAATAACGCGAAATTATATCCAAAGTTAGTTTAAAAAATCGGCTAAACTTTTTATTGAACAAAAAAAATTATTATTTATATATTTTAAATTTATTATTAAAATTTTATTTTTATACTAATTAAATATAAGAATTGATAAAATATATTTATTGCGGCTTCGAGTAGAATGCAATAAAAAAGTATGCAAAGGATACATAATGATCTCAATTTATAATTTTATAAAAAATTTGCTGAACGGTTTTCAATCTATATCGTTACTATTTGCTAGAGCAATATTGGCTTATGGATTTTATGGGCCAGCTACCCATAAATGGTCAGACATGAAAGGTACTGCAGCTTTTTTTGAAAGCGTAGGCATACCGTTTCCCATGATAAATGCATACATGGCAGCAACAACAGAGCTATTGGGGGTAATTTTGCTTACTCTTGGACTTTTTACTAGGCTTATATCTATTCCTCTTATGATAGTTATGGTGGTTGCCATATTAACCGTACACATATCAAATGGATTTAGCACTATCAATAATGGGTTTGAGATTCCGTTGTATTATTTTATATTCGCATTTTTGCTAGCATCTTTTGGCGGAGGCAAATTTAGCTTGGATTATTTACTATTTGAGAAAAATAAATGAATATTAAAAAGTTATATGATTGCGGCACAATATGCATCAGCGGTCAATACGCTGGTGCTAAATACAATTATGCTATAAATGCCGGAGTAGCAAGTTCTATTTTTTTACCGCTTTGTTCTAAAACTATTACATCAATAACGTCATCAACGCTATAACGCTGGGAAAGATTATTGACTCTGCTTTTATCTACCTTGGAGATATGAAGTAAAGCATCATATCCGTCTGGCATTTCGACAAAAACACCGAAATCCATAATTTTTTTGACTTTGCCTTGATATATTTTTCCAAGTTCATAAACCATTTGTTCTTTAACTGGAGCGTCAGCTATATTTTGTATATAAGCTTTGGCTTCTTGGAGTTTTTGTTCATCTTGCCCGCTAAGCTTGACTCCGCCTTTGTCGCGATCAAGATCTATGCTAACTTCAAATTTCTCTATGATCTCTCTTATAGTAGCTCCTGCCTTGCCTATAATATCCACGATTTTCGTAACCGGTACATTAAAATACTCCGTTTTTGGCAATGCTAAAGACGGTTTCATCATCTCTTGTGCATTTTGCATAATACCAAGGATATGTTCTTTGCCTTTTTTGGCTTCCATAATTGCATCTTTAATAATATCAATAGATATACCATGCAATTTAATATCCATCTGCATCGCACTTACTCCGCCAATAGTGCCTGCTACTTTGAAATCCATATCGCCTTCAAAATCTTCAAGACCCATTATATCGGTTAAAACTGCATATTTTTCACCATCACTCATAAGTCCCATAGCAATACCGGCAACCAATGACTCTACATTTACACCTGCAGCACAAAGTGCCAATGAACCGCCGCACACAGTAGCCATAGAAGACGAACCGTTACTCTCTAATATCTCAGATACTACACGCACACTTTGATTAGGTTCAAGCGATACTGTACACTCTAAAGCTCTTTTGGCCAAATTTCCGTGACCCAATTCTCTTCTGTTGGTCGGGCCTATAGGCTTTGAATCTCCCACAGAAAAACCTGGAAAATTATAATGCACCATAAAGCTTTCGCTTCTTGAAGTTTTATCTGTGATCAGCTCATACATTTGGGCATCTTTTTTGTCTCCTAGAGTAGCCGTCACAAGAGCTTGGGTTTGACCCCTGGTAAATAGACATGAGCCGTGTACTGATGGAAGCAAGTTGGTCTCAATGGTAATTGGCCGTACTTCGTCGAGTTTTCGTCCATCAGCCCTCTTGCCTTCATTTAGTATCATTGCTCTTGATACTTTGGCTTTATAGCTAGAGAGTGCATGATATAAAGCGCTCTCATCAACTTCTTTATTTTCGGATATCAACTTGGAAATAATTTGATCTTTTAATGAATCAAGCGCATTGCTTCTCTCGCTTTTGGCCATATGACAAATAGCACCATATACATCGCCGGCAAAATTGGAAGAGATATACTCTTCTAGCTCCTTATCGGTATCTTTAGAGAAAAGCTCTAGCTCAAGTACTGAATTTTTGAGTTTGATAAATTCTTGATGATATCTGTTTGAAGCATTGCTTATCTCCGTGCTAGCATGTGCAACAAGAGAAATTAATTTATCTTCCGGCAATACATTGCTTTGGCTTTCTGTTTTCATAGTTCTCATCTCTATCATGATCACTTCATTGCCTGAACCGACTACCAATAAATCCAATTGGCTTCTTTCTTGCATATCCAAAGACGGATTATATATTACTTCATCATCAATGATCCCTACTCTAACTGCCGCTACGCTTTTTGATACAGGAATATCCGAAGTCAGCAACGCAGAATTGGCAGCATGAATAGCAGCAAGCTGCATATCAACACTAGAATCACTGCTTACCACAAGAACTGTTATAGTAATTGGGTAATTAAATCCTTTGGGAAATAAAGGACGTAAAGAACGATCTACGATACGCGAAGTCAGTGTCTCAAAATCACTTGGTTTTGATTCTCTTTTGATAAATCCGCCGGGAATCTTGGCTGCTGCATATGATTTTTCTATATACTGCACAGTTAATGGTAAAAAATCTTCTTTGACCGGTTCTTTGTCTATTGCGACAGTAGCAATGAGAACAGCATTGCCTTGTTTATACCATACACTTCCATTTGCCTGCTTTGCTACTTTACCAAATGTAAAGTTTTCGGTGATTTGATCGTTGGTAATAGATATAATTGTTTCGCTCATATAAAGGTCGCCTTTAAAAAAATAATCTTTAATTATACCCAATTAGCAATGATAAAGAGATTTACATCTTAAATCTTTGCGTATGGCTGCTGCTAGGAAACTGTTTTTTTATCTCTTCATCATCAAATGCAAATCTAAAATTATCTATATATTGCACGAGAATCGCATAAGCCCAGTTGACCCTCTCCATAGCTTCGTCGCTTCCGCCTACTTTGTCGGGATGTACACTTTTTGCGACAAAACGATACCTTTTTTTAATATCTTCTTTTGTTATAAGCGTAGGGAGTCCTAAAATATCTAGTGCTTGGTGTATCTCATCATATGAAATTGGCATATTTTATCTCGAAGTCCCAAGAGTTGCAAATGGTATAAATTTGAGTTGAATATATGCTGATACACTTTCGGTATATGATGGGCCGTCTTGGGTTAGCATAGGAGTAGCATTTTTTGATATAGTTGCAGATATCGCAAAACACTCTTGAGAATAACTAGTTCCTAGATGCCAATATTTACTATATTCATTATCAAGCTCATAGCTTACTCCGCCGTATACTTTTAAATTCGGATTGATTTGATATCCTATATCCAAGTTTAAATTATTTGCTGCAGCTATTTCATTTATCTCGTCTTGAATATCATTTTTATATGCATGAGACATAGCTATAGAAAAATCATCTCTAATCCAAGATGCCCCGGTGAATATCGAGCGAAATTTTTCGAATTCATGAGAAAATAAAAAAATATTTGAAAGCTGTATATCTTTATAATTCCACTCTATTTCATGATACAAATCACCCCAATTGTATACTTTTTTTGGGTAGTATGGCTGCGATAATCGTTGTGAAAAATTAAGATTCATTTCATTGTCGTAAAAATATTGGCTAAATGCGAATTGATATTGTTCCTGCGGAAGTTCCATGGCAAAAAGTTTTTGCTGTTCTATACCTAAAAGATCAAATGCAACAGGCGATTCATATGTGCTGCCAAGTTTAGAATAAGACAAAGACGGCTGCATTACATGAATAAAATCATTATATGCTTTAGTTAAATCACTATGCAGTTTCACTTGGTGTGCGTTTGTTGCAAACGTAAAATTATCCTCACCTGATACAATATTGTCAAATAACATTTTTGATGCATAAAGCTCTTCAGAGAAACTAAATCTAAGATAATCATTCCAGATGGGCACACTCCACTCTATCGGCAAACGAAATTCAGACTGTTTAAGGGTTGATCCGCTAGAACGATAGTAATTATTCAATAAAATATCTGCATTATAATATATAGGTAGCAAACCTATAGAATTATAATATTTATGAAACTGTATAGCCGGAAGAATTTGCAGGGTATCAGTGTTTGAAGTTTTTAGTGTATCTATAAAATATTTTGCATTAATTCCTGTATAGTACTCTTCATTATGCAAAAAATAATTCAATCTGCTTTCTTGAAATGATGCAACACCAAAATGGCTAAATTTAGATTTTTGCAAATTGATATAATCTATATCATTCAAATAAATACCGTTTATAAATAATCCATCCTCAAAGCCCAATGGGAGATTATCAAAAAGTTTGGATGAATTATATAAAAGCTCCATTCCGTAGTGATCTTGATATTTTAGATCATGAGAATCTTTATAATCATCAAAATCCCTAAAATTACCTATTCTAAATTCACCGCCCGAATCAGCACTGTCTGCAAACCTGAGTGTTGCATACGCTCCTATACTTCTTTTTGTGCGAATTTGAGGATTAAACTCAATATCCCAATTTGGTGCGAATGCCAAAAATATAGGCTGTTCATATACAAAACCATCATCTCCGCTAGATCCAAACCTTGGAAAAAGCAGACCGCTTCTTCTCTCTCTATTGGTAGTAAAGCCTAAATACGGCAGATAAAAAACAGGCATATCCCACATATATAGTTTGGCGTCGTATAACTCCATATAGTCATCTTTATCATCATAAACAGATCGGTCAAAGACGATTTTCCAAAGAGGCTTTTCTAATGAACAGCTTGATAGAAGCGTATTGCCCAATGTATAAGTATCGTCTTTTTTTGCAGCATCGTTGGTATAAAGCCAAATATTGTTTTCATTTATTAGAAATAGATTATCAAACTCGGTAGCCTTATCGACAATATTGATCGTCATATGATCACTTTGTTCTTTTGTCTGCTTATATCCGATAGCTTCTATGTTACCATCAAGGGTTAAAATATTCGTATTTTTATCAAACCATGCTTGATCTGATCTGAGTATGCTATTTTGGTAAAATACCAACACATCATCATTTGCAGTTGCAGTTGTCGTGGTGGCATTTATACCTTTTGCAATAAGCTCTATATTATTAGATAATTCATCTGCGTATCCTGCTTGCATCATCAATGCCATAGAAGCTGCAACAGATACTTTTTTAAGCATCCACTGCCACTGCATTTGAAAATTTATCATGCATCGTT
>Ga0265295_1005663_pt1 | contig 15701 bp, 14 predicted proteins | sample Munlansysbiofilm_FD_192503 | JGI IMG/M metagenome (GOLD analysis project Ga0265295, IMG submission 192503) | Leachate microbial communities from a municipal landfill in Southern Ontario, Canada - Methane capture system biofilm | ecosystem: Engineered > Solid waste > Landfill > Unclassified ... | reverse complement strand
GCGAGATTCGGCGTTTTTTTGGCATACGCGACTTTGCCCTGCTGCTGCGCGAAGCCGACGACATGTTTTCCTTCCACTGCGCACGGCCGCCGCTGTCGGAGACTGCCCCCGCAGCGCCCGCAGGAACATTTCCGCTGTCGGGAAGCCTGTTCAACCGCTGTAACGACATCAACGAACCCCTGTTGGTGCGGCAGGGCGACATCGCAAAACTTTCACGCAAAGACCCGGCCTCGGACTTCATTCTTGGCAACGGCAACCAGGCGGCGGGACTTTTTCCCCTGTATTTTGGCCAGTACTGCCTAGGGGCCATGCTGTTGGCGCACAGCCACCCCGATGTTTTTACCCACGAATCGGTCAGCCTGCTGGGCCAGATAGCCTCGCGCGTGGCCATTGCCGTGCGCAACGCCCTCGACTATGCCACGGTTACTGTTCAAAAAAACTATCTTGTCCAAGAAAACCTGTATCTTTCAGAGCAGATACTGCACCAGTCGGATCCTGGCGTCATCATTGGGCAAAGCCCTGCCATCATGCGCGTGTTGCAACAGGTGGATATGGTGGCCGCCAGCGACAGCACCGTGCTGCTGCTGGGTGAAACCGGTACGGGCAAGGAACTTTTCGCCCAGGCTGTTCACAATCGCAGCCCGCGCAAATCCAAACGCATGGTCAAGATGAACTGCGCTGCGGTTCCTGCCGGTCTTTTAGAAAGTGAGCTTTTTGGGCACGAAAAAGGCGCTTTTACTGGTGCGGCCACGCAACGCAAGGGACGCTTTGAACTGGCCCACGGCAGCACTCTGATGCTGGATGAAGTGGGGGATATTCCGCTGGAATTGCAGCCCAAATTGCTGCGAGTGCTGCAATCGCGCGAAATTGAGCGCCTTGGCGGCCATAAGGTCATACCCGTGGATGTGCGCCTGGTGGCGGCCACCAACAGAAACCTTCAGGAGATGGTGCTCGACGGCACCTTCAGGGACGACCTGTTCTATCGCCTTAATGTTTTTCCCATCGCCATTCCGCCGCTGCGCGAGCGTCGCGAGGACATTCCCCTGCTGGCCAAGCACTTTACCCAGCAGATGGCGCGTCAAATGAAAAAGAATATCACAAATATTCCCTCAGCCGCTCTGCGCTGGCTTTGCGACCAGCCGTGGCCCGGCAACGTGCGCGAACTGGCCAATGTTATCGAGCGCGCCGTGATTCTTTCCAGTGGCCCCAACCTGAATATCTGCCCGCTGGAAGTTCCCGCCCCTGTTGCAGCGCATTTTCAGCGCAGACACGAGGCTTCTGCTCAGGTTGCGTCCGCGCATCCCATCCACCCTGCCCATACGGATACCCACCACCAACCTGGCGAGACCAGCAGCGAACGCGACCGTATTGTGGCCGCCATTCTGGCCTGCAACGGCGTCATGGCTGGTTCGCGAGGGGTAGCGGCCATGCTTGGCCTCAAACGCACAACCCTGCTCTCGCGCATGCAACGCATGGGCATTGATATCAAGGATGTGCTGGAAACACGCGGGTAAACGCAGCCCGTCTGACTCCGCATCGCCGCTTCCATATTTGAACTTCAGAAGGTGGCCGCCTGGCTGAACAGTGATTAAACTGAATCACTTGGCAAGCCCGCCGCGCAGAGTAGCCATGCCCAGTACGAATGTAATGCACGGCTTCCCTGTTGGCTGCGGGCTTCAAAAGTTTTTGAGAGCACATCCTTCAGGACGACAATATCAAGAGCCTGCTCGCCTACGAGTCTTTTCAGCCGGGCGTTCTCATCCGCCAACTGGCACAGCCGCTTTACATCAGAAATGTTCATCCCACCGAACTTGCTGCGCCATTTGTAAATGGTCGCATCCGAAATGCCATTCTGACGGCACAGATCGACAACGCGCACTCCAGCCTCGCCTTGCCGCAAGAACGCGATAATTTGTTCTTCGGTGAATCTGCTACGTTTCATTCTTGTGCTCCAATGTCAGGAACACTAACTTTTCAATGGCATACTTTTAGGGGGGAAGGTCAGAGCCATGTGCCCTAAAGGGATGACTATCGTCGAACTGGTCAACAGCCCCTATCGCATCACCGAACCCATGCGTCGAAAGCCTGATGGACAGTGGGAACGCATAACCTACAAGCAAGCCGCCGATATGGTAACCGAACGCATGCGGGCTGTGCTTGAACGCCATGGGGAAAAAGCTGGCGACCACGTTGCCCTGACCATGCCGCTTTGGGACTGTCGCGAAAGCAAAATAGCGGCGCTTATGGCCCTACGCACCGTGGGCAGCGTTCATGCCATGCCCCCGGGGGAATCCTGCGTTTCCAGCGCGTCAAAAATTGCTATCGCGGCATGGATCCGCTCCATGCCGCGATTTTTCCTACTGCCTACAATGCATATTTGCTGTTGGCGTCGCGCATTTTATGCACCGCTTCTGCCAGGGCGTCCACATTGAGCACCATTTCCATCATGCTGATCTGTTCTTCCCACTTGGCGGGGTCGGCCTCCGCCTTCATCTCGGGTTCAAGAACGTGATACACACAGAGTCCCAACGGGACTCCAGCCAGGGATCCAGCGTAGGTGGGGTCGCCCAGAGTGACGGTTTCGGCATAGATTTCCGCACCTTCAGGGTCGGATGAGCCGAGAATCACCACTATGTTCTCCGCACCACACTTTTCAGCCGCGTCCTTTACGCGTTGCTGATTTTCCAGATCCATGGCTCCGGCGGCAGTTCAAACAAAGCACTCGGTTGCCGAAAACAGGATTTCGGCTCCCGAGTTGGCGAAAACATCCGCCATTGCTGGCCCGGGGACACCGTCCCGTTCGCCCAGCAGTAAAAGTTTTTTCCCAGTAAGTTTGCTCATCATGTACTCCAAGATAGTTAAGCGGGTTCTCATGTGAAGGCTATGGAACCTGCTCTCGCAGGCCCGCAGCCAGCCCGGCACATGCGGGGCTGGCTGAGCGCATCACAACAATTTTTCCGTTTCGCTCTTGATGGCCTCAATTGACACATTGTCGCCCGAGAGGCGCGCCACAACCTCTTCCCCTTTATAAAAGAGGATGGTAGGCACGGCCATGACCCGTAAACTGATGACCAGACGACGATTTTCCGCAACATTGAGTTTGCAGAACTTGATCCGCCCTTCGTAGGCAGCTGCGAGCTTTTCTACTTCGGGCATGAGGGCCAGACATGGCCCGCACTGGGGCCCCCAGAGATCCACCACACAAGGTGTGCTGCTCTGCAGCACTTCCGCCTCAAACGTTTCCTTATCCACAACAATCATGATGCATCCCTTACTATTTTCTGCTGATGCCACATGCAGGTTTTTATAGATACCCGGACTCGGCCAAGATACTGTGCGCTTCGTCCGTACTGACGCCCGCCAGCTTGATGACGGGGCCGGTGCAGCCCATGGCGGCTTCCGCGTAGATGCCCCGCTTCCACAGGGCGCGTACCGCCACCTCCAAATCAAGCACATCTATGCCGTGTATTTCCGCGTCGGTTGGCACCACGGTCGGCGCGCGCACCTCTTCCGCATGAGCTGGTTTTGCCGCTGTAAGGATTGCCAGCTCCTCATCCAGTCCGGCCTTTTTGGCCAGACGCAGCTCGTTTGCCACCACCTCCGGCAGCCTGGCCCTCACACAAGCGGCTGTGTAGAGCAAAGCGTTGGATATGACCGAAGCGCCCGAAGCCCGGGAAACAATACACACCACTCTCTTCCAGCCAATTCCCACAGAGGGGCCGTACCCCCATCCGCTGGCTTCGTAAGAGCCGCCGGAAGTGAACGCTCCGAAGACCTTGATGAGCGCGTTGCCCGTCAGGGTGTCGGTGACGCACACGTCCACAACTCCGCGCAACAGGTCGTTGCCGCGCAGCAGCGAGCCGCCGTCCTTCCGTGAACTTGCCCCCAATTGCAATGGATATCCTTTTTCAACGAGGTGACAGAGCGCCCGCAACACCTGCGGGGCGCCATCCAGATTGAGAACCCCCACCCGGGGGGAAGCCGTACCCATTGCCCTGGCTACAGCTCCCCCCAGCACCGCATTGAGCAGCATGGCTTCGGCCCGGTGGGCAGCGCTCATGCCCGTGCAGGAAGCAACGAACATGGGCTTGCCCAGCGCGGGCGTTTGCATGCGCCCCACGGTTGTCACGCCCATCGGAAAGGGATAATGCAGGGCCACAGCCCCTTGAATGACGCCGGAATCCAGCGCATGTTCCATACCGGAGGCTAGTTCTCTGTCTTCACGACCGGTCTCTATCCACTCCATACCATCGGGAATCTGATTTATGGGCCGAGGGCCCACCCCCACGACAGTGAGCGCCGCATCCGCCTTCATGGCGGCCCTGGCTGCGGCCAGAAACTCCTCATCGCCGTGTTCGCCACCTGCGGCCATCAGGCCGACACGACACCCTTCGCGGCCAGCGCGGGCTCTTGCCACCAGGTTTTCAAGAGATTTGCCAATGACGGCGCGTCTGTTGTCTTGCGTACCCATAGCGCCCTCTAGTTCTTTTGCAGGTTGGCCGCCACATCGGAGAGCGCGGCAAGCAATTCCTCCAGAACCTCTCTCTTGCTCGCCATTTCCGCCGGATGCGTTTTTTCGCTGGGCATTTCCACCATAAAGGACGCGCCGTCGGCAAGATTTGTCAGGCGGCCCAAAAACAGGCTGCCCTTGCCGATAATCATGACCCGCCGCAAGGTTCCCGCCTTGAGCGCTTCCAGGGCATGCCCAATATAGGGCACTCCGGAAGGGATATGCCCCTGCGTGGGGACAAAGCCCGGCATTCCGCGCTCCGTCGCGAATTTGGGAATATCCGCCCTCTCCAACTGCCCTTTCATCACCGCAAGCGCCGCAATCATCTTGTAGTTGGCCTCGGGTACGTTGCCTGCACCAGCAGGCAACGTAATTTCGGCGTTGTGCAGTTCCGGCGCGTACTTGTCGATATCCGTCAGTTTGAGCCCGGCACGAGTCAGCGGCTCAAACGTCAGGGCCGAGGTTATGGCCTGCGGCGCCGCCCCTGCAGCCACAGAATGCTTGCCAAGGCAATCCAGACGGATGACCGGCGTCTGCCCATCATCGGGCGTAATCAGCAGGGCAAAGCTGCCGACGCAGTTTTCCAAGGCAGGCAATCCCTTTTTTACATGATCGCGTGAGTTCATGTAGAGTTTTGGCACAGACCCGCCACTCACCACCGCCACATTGGCGCGTGCGCCGCAAGCCACCATACTTGCGGCCACAATGGTTGACGCCACAGGCCCGGCGCAAAAACCGCGCACATCAAGCCCGCTGGCGTTGCCGCACTCAGCGATTTCGGCAATGGCCTTGGCCATGTTGCCGCCGCCGCGCTGCATGGCGTCGCCCACGGCTTCCTCTGAGCATTCAACTACAAAATCAATCTCTTCAGGTGACATCCCGGCATTTTTCATGAGATGCAGCAAAGCCAGGACGCCGCTGGCCTTGCAGGCGATATTTTCCAGCATTATGGACGCTTCAAGATTTTCATCCGTGTCGTGGGCGCGGCGGCAACACCCGACCACACGGTCTTCGTAATACAAAGGCAGGGCGTGGTGTTTTTCAATTGTTTCAGCCAGCTCAGCCGCAGGATGCCCTTTTTCCAGGCGGGCCAACTGCTTTTCACCCAATACGGGGCTTTGGGCCATCCTCGTCGCCACATGCTGCGCAAAGCCTTCTTCCAGCCATATGAGATCAAAAACATCGCAGATGTCCATAAGCCCGATGAATTCATCCTCGGGCATGATTTCTCCGAATTTGCCGAACCGGGTCGGGGTCCCGGCATGTTCCGTCCAGGGAGCGGGAACATTTACCAGTTCCTCAATACTCATGGCTCCGATATATGTTTTGTTTGGCGCATATGCCTGAGCCTGTGCAAAGGTTTGAGCGTGCCGGGGCAGCGCGCGAAGAAACTCGGAATCCCCCTTTGCCATACGTTCCTGTGCCGGGGTGCCCCCATGGTGCAATGCCAGCTCGGGTGCGAAATTCAGGCAATACGCTGCTGCTTTGATACCAGCGGTATTCATGACTGTGTTCTCCCTGATGCGCTTAATGATGCAGGTATGCATAGGCCGACATGGCCGCCCTGGCCCCATCGCCTGCCGCTGTGACCACCTGCCGCAACGAGGTGCTGCGCACGTCGCCAGCCGCGAAAATGCCGGGGACGGATGTTTGCAGATTTTCATCCGTGGCCAGCCAGCCGCCATCAACCCTTTTCAACAAACCGTTCACAAAGCCGTCATTGGGCAGCATGCCTATGAATATGAACACGCCGTTCAGGGGTATCTCGCTCCGGGTATCTGTTTTAACGTTACGCACCACTATTTTATCAACCATGTCGGCGCCTTCAATGGATTCCAGCACACTGTCCATAACTGGCACTATTCGCGGGTTGGCCAGGGCACGCTCCACAACCAGCTTGTCGGCGCGGAACTGGTCGCGGCGGTGCACCAGGTAAACCCTGGAAGCAAATCCTGTAAGATAACAGGCTTCCTCCACAGCGGTGTTGCCGCCGCCTATGACCGCCACGTCCATATCTTCAAAAAAGGCTGCATCGCATACCGCACAGTACGAAACCCCCATACCCGTGTACTTTCCCTCTCCCGGGCAGCCCTGCTTGCGAAAACTGGCCCCGCTGGCCACAATGACGGCTCCGGCCTCAAGCTCCGTGCCATCCCTGAAAATGACAATCTTGCTCTTGCCGCGAACTTCAACCTTATGCACAAAGGCTGTTCTGAACTCGGCCTTGAAAAACTCGGCATGAGCGCGAAAGGCGTCCGCCAAGCCAGATCCGGTACTTTCCAGAAGGCCGGGATAGTTTTCTATTCTGCTGGTGGTCAAAATCTGACCACCAGCACGTCCCTTTTCCAATACAAGCGTATCCATCCCGGCGCGCTTGGCGTAGATGGCAGCAGCGAGCCCGGCTGGCCCAGCGCCGATGATGATCAGTTCACGTTTTTCCATGTCTCTTCCTGCTGTTCTCCGGCATCCCCCCCAGGGCGTGCCAGACAAGTACGTTCTCCATCCCTGCGTGTTCTCCGTGACGTTTCAGAGATGCGCGCAGTCGCCCTCCTCTCCAAACATGCCTGCGCAATTACAACAGGAAGGTGATAAACGGCATAACGAGGGTGAGCCCCAAAACCCAGAACAAAAGCTGCTTGAACGTATGATCGTAGTCTTCCGCTTCAGACAGGATGAGAGCGCCGCCGATATGAAAAGGACTGGCGCACATGACCACCAGGCAGCCCGAGAGCACGCCCAGATAAATGCTGTTGGAAAGGATGGTTGTAACCCCGACCATGGATTTTACAGCCACGGGAATGACCAGCCCCAGAACGGCGATCGATGAGGATTCAAAGTTGGCCAGAATCGTACCCACGATGGTCACGCTGAACCGTACCAGCGAGGGGTGCTGTATGCTCACAAGGTAGTCGCCTATGGAGTGCAGCACGCCCAATTTTTCCAGTAAGCCCACATAGATCAGTACGCCAGCGATCATGATGGAAATGCCCCAGGGCAGTTTGCTCAGGGCCGCTTTGGATTTGATGCGGAAGGCAATTTGCAGGACCATGCCGATTGTAAAAGCGGTCAGACCGACATCATACTTGAAAAGCACCAGAACGATGAAGGCCACCATGCCCAGGAACGAGCAGATTTGGTATGGCGTAAGAACAGTTTTTTTAGAGGTTCCTTCACTTTCGGCCATGGTTGTGCTTATGGGACGGCGCAGCAGCTCCAGACCGCCAAAGATGAAAAAGGCCGCCACGGCCACGGCCACGGCAATGACGCCCTGAGCAAGGAAAAGATACAAAGCGTCCAGGGGGATGCCAGCCTTGGCGGCCTGCTCGGCCACGAGGTTGCCCCAAGGGTTAAAAGGCGTGAAGCCGCCTACGCACGATCCCTGAATAAGGATAATACCCATAAGTGTTGGGCTGATGCGTTCGCGTTTGGCTATTTCCAGCGCCACGGGAACAGTGATGGCAAAGGCGGCGGCAGGCAGGGCGCCCACAGCGCAGATGAAGGCCGCCAGCACGTGGATGATCCAGGGGAGGAGGTAGACCCTGCCTTTGGCCAACGCTACGGCTTTTTTAACGATAATTCCCGCAAAGCCGCTTTCCTGTACATGGTTCCACAAATACATGACCCCCAGCACCAGCAGCACCAGTTTGGCGGGAAAAGCGGAATACAGATCTTTGAGCGGAAGACCCGTGAACAGAACAAGGATGAAACTGGCCGGAATCATGATCAGGCCAAGGTTGATGTGCTGCCACAGACTCAGGCTAAACACAAAGGCAAGCCAGACAAGCGCGCAAATCTGAAGAGTTGTCATAAACACTACTCCTGATGGGATTGTAGTTTGTGATCATATTCATGATATTGGCACGGGAAGTGCTGCTTTGCTTACGGGGCTAGGCTGGCTCTCTGGCGACAGCCTCCAGCGCCTTGAGCACAATCTGTCTGCGCAGATTTTTTTCAGGAGCGGGCGTCAGTGAAGGATTGCCCACAGGGTGCGGAATGCCGACCCCTGGGACAATGCGCGACACGCCAATGGCCGAGGCTATGGAGGTTATGGTACAGATTTGCGCTGTGGGGATGCCACACCGCTCGATTTCTTTGGTGATCGTTGCACCGCAACGAGTTCCGGTTCCTCAGGTGGATGTGAGGATGACGCCTTGCACATTGTCGGCCAGCAGGGCCGAAGCAATAGCCGCGCCAAAGTTCTTGCTGTTCTGGTATGATGTGCCGTTGCCGGTGGTTGTAAAACAATACTCGGCCAATTCGCCAATAAGCCCCTCGCTCGCCAGGTCGCGGCAGACATCAAGGGGCACCAGCCTGTTGGGATCTTCGTTGACAAAAGCGTTATTGTAGCCACCGTGTACGGTCTGAAAGGCATCAGGAGACAGCGTCTGCAGGCCTTCCAGCGAAAGACGGAAAAACTTGCTGGCGCGGGAGGATTCCAAACCTTCAGGGTTCCCCTTATGCACCAGTCCGCCTTCCGTCACCAGCGCGATGCGCGCTTTGGACACATCCGCCACCGGGGCTGCGGGAGCCACCTCGTCAAAGACGGGCATGGGCAGTTCCGTTGGCACGTCCTTGCCATCAGTAACGGCAAGCAGCATCTCCACTGCACGCCGGGCTCCGGTCTCGGGACTCCAGATATTCTTGCGGAGGCCTGAGGGCAGGTAGCCGTCCACAGCGGCTGGCCCCAGTGGCTCGCCGGCAGCCAGTTTGCGCGCCAGAGCGCACATGGCGGCAATGGCCGGGCGCATGCCCGCCACGGAATTGCCCGTCTGCGCAATGAGCACCTTATGACGGTACATTTCCGCACCGGGGTTTTCTGAATACATTCCCGTAATAACAGGGATGTGCAGCTCTTCCGTCACTGCAGCGCAGATGGCTCCACAGGCGGGGCCATACCTGCCGGCATTGAATGCCGGGCCTGCCATGAACAGATCCGGCTTCTCGGAACGGATAAAGGTCAAGAGGCTTTCAATGGCCTTGTCCTGATTCTCGGCCATATAGTTGTCACCGCAGACCACAGTGGCGGATACGGTGCCAATGTCCTTCAACTGTACGGCAAAAGCCTGGGCTGGGCCGATGGGCTCATGCCTGATCAGCGGGGGAATGTCCGCCTTGTCTTCTCCACCGATCTGACCAAAAAACTGATTGAGATAGTGGACGATCTTCATCATCGCACTCCGTAGTGGTTGGAGTTTTATTTCCCATTTCGGTCTGTGGATGGCGTGTGCACACCCTCAGGGCGCTTTCAACAAAGCCGCGTTACTTTCTGGCAGAAGGCTTTTCACCCCACCGCGGTTCAGAACGCGGCGGCCTGCAACCTGTAAGCCCCGAGCTGGTTGGTGGCCGTATACATTCTGCCCAACGCCGTTTTGAACGACTGGGACGCATCGGGAACATTGAGCAGGGAAGCTCCCCCCAAAAGGGTGGACACAGGCGGCAGGACGACAACCTGATCATTGTTGCCTGTGCTGATCACATGTTTGGCCAGGGGCGTCGTATCCACCAGCGAGGGCTGATCACCTTCGGGTCCGGCAAGTTCATTGATGAGCATTACCGATGCAATGCCCTGGGCCGCGCACGCCTGGGTGCAGAACATGAGATCCGAATCGGCGTGGCCGCCGCCTTCCTGCGTCATGATTACGCCGTGGGCGCCCAACTGCCGGGCCAGTTTGGCGGCAAATTCCGCCGTGCGCTTTTTCTCGAAAAGCGTGCTGTGTTCGTTGGCGATGACCACACCGGCAAACTCAAGGGTTTTGCCGTGGTTGGCACACAGTTCCAGCACCACAGGATTGTTGAGGTGCAAATAGGTGGGATTTTTTTGGCAGGCGATAATGTAGTTGGCGCTAACAATGGCGCCATCCAGTACTTCATTGGGATGCAGCAAGGTGGGAAGCAGCGCGGTAACGTTTTCACCATACACAAAGGTGCTGCGTAACGGGCCCTGCGATTGGAGATAATAGATGTAAACGATTTTCTTCAGCGGCGTTTCAATGGGGGCGTCCATGCAAAAATGGCGGATCTTTTCCGGCTGCATACCCCGCGTGGTTTCACCGAGGTACAGGGCCGCCGCCACAAGAGCCTTGCGCGTGGCCTTGTCAAACTCCACATTTGAAACCTCACGCTCCGTGACGCAATTGAGGACAACATTATGGAGCGCGCTAAAAAGGGAATACTGCGCGCCGGGGCCGGACATATCAATGATGCCTTCCTGAATGCCCTGACGATTGCCAGTCTGCATGACGCTGACGCCCTCAAGCACGTGGGTGCGTCCACTGCCTGCCAGACTCATGGGCGAGAATACGCCCGGATAAGGGTTCAGGCCCGCGTCCTCCTTGATGCGGGGCTGCATCACATCCATGACATTGATGATCCGTGCGGATTCACCGGGCCGGACAACGTTTATCCGCACTTCTGAAAAAAACTGATCGTCATTGACCCGGCGGGCCATTTCCTCTCTGTCGATTGTAAGAACGGCACCCGACAATTCCGTCCGTGCTCCGAACCGAACCTCTTTAACTGGAAAGTCGCACAATTCAAGATTCATGAACAACTCCTCAATAAAGGTCTATGGTAACGCCGCCGATACTCAGCCATGCATAGGCCTGGGCTTGGACTGCACCATCTGCCCCCTCAATTCATGCATACGCTGTCGGATTGCCTCTGCATCCACAAGGGAGAGAAAAGGTTCGATATGCCGGGCAAAAGCCTCTTTTGAGAAAAACCCCCTGACTTCCGGCTCGGATACGTGGTGCACCTGCAGATAAAACTGGCTGTCGGTCAGCGGACCGGACAACGAAGGATCCCCGCTGGAGACGGTATCCCCCTGAATTTGGCTGCTTTCGGCGTCGGGGCAGCCGAGGAGCACATGAAGATTTTCATTGCCGAATTGCTTAACCACCGTCACCAATTTCCATTGATCTTCCAGATCCATGGCTCCTGCCATCATTCAGACAAAGAACTGGTTGATGGCAAAAACCACGGTGTGCCCGCTTTCTGTCAGGGCAGCGGAAATGGCTTCGGACGGTACGCCGTCCATGGCTCCGATCACGATGATTTTCCGGGCTGTAGTTTCCATATGTCATCCTCCGGTTGCACTTGTGATATTTATAGCAATAGGAATGCCACAACAATTTCTCATGTTTTTCAGACAATTATGATTCATTCTTTACAATTTGTATTAAATTTGAGACAGTATTTTTTAAGAATATTTAAATAATATTAAATATAAGTATGTTATAATTTTTCAAAAATAGGACACTTTTTCTCATGAATAATACACTCAATCCCAAAGCTCTGCTGTCCAGCCCGCAACTGCTGGACAACCTCGATGACGCGCTCTTCCTGCTCGACCGTCAGGGGGCCGCCATCCCCGGCAATACCGCCGGGCGAGCGGTGCTGACCCATGCGGGCGGGGCTGTGCGCAAACTGGCGGATTTTTTCTTCAACGAGCTTTCCCTTGGTGATATTTTTCTCAAAAAAGACGCAACTCCCATCCAACTCAGGAAGTTGAATGTCGGAGACCATGCCTATGTGGTGCGGGGATTTTTCAACGGGGACGATCTGATTCTCATTCTGTCGGAAATCACAGATCTCAAGCGGATGGCGCAGGATCTGAGCCTACAATTGACCCAGTTGCTGCGTTTCAAGATAGCCATGCAGTTTCTGGCCGACGGCATCGTCCTCACGGATGTCTTTGAGCGCATAGTGTTCATGAACAAAGCCATGTGCGAACTGCTCGCGGCCAGAAATGCCGGCGCCGATCTGGACAACCTGGAAAAACTGGAAAACCTGTTCGGACACTTGCCCACCACGGAAGCACCCGTCTGGGTCCTTGATGAGCATGAGGAAGGAACGGCAAAACCGGCTGACGGCATGCGCCTTGTAATCGAAAAACGCGCGCTGTTTTTGTCTGACAACAAACTTCACGGTTTTATGCTGCGCTTCTCAAGCGAGACCGAATCCGCCCAACACGCCGACGTTACAGACCACGGCATGAAAAAGGACGCCAGCGTCGGATCCGCAACATGGTTGCCAAGGACGGGCAAGTCCGAGACTGTGCGGCCCCAGCCTTCAAACCGGAAACAACTCGGGAGGGCCGCGTTACGAGACTTCGTTGGGCAAAGCAAGGCGGTGCTGCAAATCAAGGAAATCATCAAAAAAGTGGCCTCGTCATCGTCCACGGTACTGCTGCAGAGCGAAAGCGGCACGGGAAAAGAGTTGCTGGCCCGCTCTCTTCACGAACTCAGCGACCGCGCCAATGGGCCCTTCATCAAGCTCAATTGCGCCAGTTTGCCCGAATCCCTGCTGGAGGCCGAGGTGTTCGGCTATGACTCAGGCGCGTTCACCGGGGCCAAAAAAAGCGGAAATCCCGGGCTATTCGAACAGGCCCATACCGGCACTATCTTTCTAGATGAAATCGGCGAGATGTCGCTCCCCCTCCAGGCCAAGTTGCTGCGGATCATCCAGGAACGCGAAGTTCAGCGCATAGGCGGGCAGGCATTAAAACGGCTGGATGTGCGCGTGGTCTGCGCCACGAACCGCAATCTTCTGCACCTGGTGAAAGAGGGGCAATTTCGCAGTGACCTGCTGTTCAGGCTCAATGTGGTCTCCATCACCATTCCACCGCTCAGAGAGCGGAAAAGTGATATCAAGTCACTGATCATCCATTTTTTACGTGAATGTTCACACACATTTAAGAAAAACGTCAGTGGTGTTTCCAAGGATGTGTACTATCACTTTATGAATTATGACTGGCCGGGCAATGTACGAGAACTTGGAAACATCATTGAATACGCTTTTAACATCATAGATGGCGGAACCATAGAATGCAAACACCTTCCCCAATATTTTTTAGAATCATCATCTGATATTCGTAGTTATTCTGAAAAATTCAGCAATATTATCTCGGAATACAGCCGTAAAGTCGTCATGAACACTCTTGAGCAATATAATGGAAACAAACTTGCGGCTTGTGGCGCATTGGGAATATCGCGGTCAAAACTGTACAGAATCATTTCAGGATAAGATCCGAAGGCAGTAGTGAAAAACACTCCCGGCATGTCCACTTACTGCCATGCCTTGCCCCACTACGTGTTGCCGCAAATCCGCTCCTGTGGCCGGACATGGGAGGCATGGGGGACAGCCGCTCAGAACGTTCACCAGTGCCTGGGCGAAGCAAAAAACCATGCCCTTGTGCTTAATGATGCCGTGCTTGACCGCACGGCGGCAGGAATTATCAACGCCTTCTGCGGTTGCGCCGGCGAGCGCTGCATGGCTTTGCCAGTAATTGTGGCCCAGGAGGGCATTGCCGACGCCTTGGTACAGAAGCTGGTGGAAAAAGCCGGCGAACTCCGCATGGGGCCGGCATGGAACAAGGCAGACACGACGCTTGGACCGCTGGTCAACGCCCGCCAGAAAGAAAGCGTGCCCAAGTGGATTGAAACCGGCCTTGCGGAAGGTGCGGTTATGGTGCTGGATGGCCGGAACCCCTCGGTGGCCCCCGGCTGCGAAAACGGTTTCTTTGTCGGACCGACCATTCTTGACCACGTAAAGCCCGGTATGGCCGTGGGCGACCGCGAAGTGTTCGGCCCGGTGCTGTGCATCAAGCGCGTCAAGACCTTTGAAAAAGGCCTGGCCGTCATGAACGCCAACCCCTTTGCCAACAGGTCTGTGATCTGCACCTCGTCGGGCTATTATGCGCGCCAGTTTGCACGCGACACCGATGGCGGCCAGGTTGGCATCAACGTCGGCATTCCCGTGCCTGTCTGCTGCTTTGGCTTTACCGGGCACAAGCGGAGCTTCATCGGCGATCTGCACGTGATGAGTTCCGACGGCGTTCGGTTCTACACCGAATCCAAAAACGTCACGTCCACCTGGTTTTTGCCTGACCACCAGGGTAGCGTGGACACATGGGACGGCATGCTCTCTATCCATTAGAGCCATTTCGCTAGAGTGATAATCATTGAGAATGCATATTCTCAATGATCGGGCCGCGCCCGTTGCGGCATACACAGTGCTGGCATACCGCGCGCACTCCTCCACGCGAACGCAACCCGCGCAGTGGCCAGAGCAATTCCATAGCGGGATTGCTCTGGCCGCCACAGCGTGGCAGCCCACCGCACACCACCGCTTGATGTACGGCGCTCTCCCTCCTGCAATATCCGATTTGAAACTGAAAGTAGGGATGGACTGTTGCTTACTTGACAGGTTCAATCATATCAAAACTCTTATGGTGTTACAGTGTGCTACAAAGAGTTTTCTGACCGGAAGCGCGGGGAGTTGCAGAACCAGAGATGTAAGGCATCACGCCATTTCAACGTTACCCTGAACAGTAAAAGCCCCAACGGTCGCCGGTTTGGCAGCCGTTGGGGCTTTACGCTTTTATGAGCAGGGCAATCAGGCCAGTTTTTCAATACGCAGGGGGATGCCCTGGCGCACGGCACTGCCTGTGTCGCTTTCCGTCAAGGCAGAAAAGCCCTTGCGACTGGGGTCGTCCGGCACAAGATCATTGAGGTTGATGCCCGCCGCAGCCCCTTTGAGCGCGACAATGCGCTCGCCGTCCACCACGATGTCGCCAGCGCCAAGAGCCTTGTGCCCAAAGCCATGCTCAACCCCCACAACGCCGCGCATGATGCCGTCCGACACGGTGGCCTGCGCTGTTTCCGCGCCGCCGGGCGTGACCAGGCGCACCATGTCGCCATGGGCAATACCCAGCGCATGGGCGTCGTCCTTGTTGACCATCACCATATTGACCGGCTTGATGGAACGCAGACGCGGCGAAATGATGGCGTAGGAGTTAATGAGGTTGGACTTGAAGGACACCATGAGCAAGGGATACTCCTTGTCCGTCCAGCGCGCGCGCAAGGGCGTTCCGTCCGTGAACTCCGCATCGCGCAGTCGCGGAATGCCGCTGTAGTGCCTGCCAGTCTGCGAATGCACCGCCGTGGCCGCTTCTTCATTATAAATGCACATGGCCCGCGTCCAGCGGCTCTTGGTCGTATCGCCCTCATAACTGTCGGCAGCAGGCTCGTAGCGCCCGCCACGGCTGTAAAGATAAGCCACAGGCCCCTGCTCTTCGGGCTCAAGCACCTTGATAATGTCGGCCATTATGCGGCCGATGCCCGAAAGCTTCACGTCCTGATCCGTGGGTGAAGGCAGGGTTTTGCCTTTGAAAAAGGCCATGTTCGCGGCA
>Ga0265295_1005662_pt1 | contig 15703 bp, 12 predicted proteins | sample Munlansysbiofilm_FD_192503 | JGI IMG/M metagenome (GOLD analysis project Ga0265295, IMG submission 192503) | Leachate microbial communities from a municipal landfill in Southern Ontario, Canada - Methane capture system biofilm | ecosystem: Engineered > Solid waste > Landfill > Unclassified ... | reverse complement strand
CCACGAATATGGCTTTCGACATTGTATTCTCCTGAAGGGCTTAGAGTTCCGTGACCTTGTCGGCCTTGTAGATAAGTGACCAGGCAGGCTTTGTACTCTGGAATGCTGGCGGTGGGGTCGCCAATGGAGACCGTAACCCGGTTGGTGGTGTCGCCACATTTGGGTTTGGTCCAGCCAAAACAATAGGGCATGCCGACCAGATGCGTGGTCTTGCCCATGATGGTGAAGGGCCTGACGCGTACCGTGACCATGGCCACGGCCTCGGTCTTGCCGCGCAGACTCTCGACGATGACCACCTCTGTGTTCTTGATGCCCTTTTCCTTGGCCAGTTCATGGCTCATCTCGATGTATTGCTGCGGTTCGGCTTCCAGCAGCGCCGGGCCATTGCGCGTCTCCGAACCGGAGCACCAATGCTCGACCAGGCTGTACGTGGTCAGGACGATGGGGAAGCGCGGGTCACCGTTCTTGGCGAGCTGGTCCATGTCGCTCTTGATGACCTTCATCACCGGATTGTGCATTTGGCCCGAGAACGGATTCACGGTCAGCGGGGTTTCGGCCGGTTCGTGGTGCTCGGGAAACGGTCCTCGCGGCCGGGGCCAAAGCGCTGGGAATGTCCTTCGGCGGTCATGACGAAGGGGTATTAAAAAACGCTGGCACGTTCGGAAATAGGGAGGAAAGCGCCATTTTGGTTGGCGTGTCGCAAAATGTGGCCGGTTCCGCATGATGAGCAGTGTCGTGGGCTCAGTACATGGCTTCCAGTTCCGTCAGCAGCGTGCTTTTCTCTCCCTTGAGTTGTCCGGGTAGGAGATGGCGGTGCGCTCGGCCCTCGCGCAGCACGATGATGTCGTCGGCCAGGCGCATGGCGAAATCCAGGCTGTGCGAGACCACGATCAGGGTGTAGCGGCCCTTCAGAGTTTCAAGCAGCTCCTCGATGCCTTTGGCGGCCTTGTAGTCGAGGGAAGAAGTCGGCTCGTCGAGCAGGAGGACATTTGGCTTCATGGCCAGGGCGCGGGCCAGGCACAGCCGCTGCTGCTGGCCGCCGGAAAGCGTACGGGCGTCGGCCTCCAGGCGGTCGCGCACCTCGTCCCAGAGCTGGGCTTCTTTGAGTGCCTGCCGGGCCGCTTCCATGGCGTCCGTACGCGTAACTGCGTGTATCGTGGCCAGAGGCATGACGATGTTGTTTTTGATGCTCATGGGCAGGACATTGGGATGCTGGAAGACCATGCCGACCAGACGGCGCAGTTCGGGCAGGGGAATTTCGTCATCGTAGGGCCGCACGAGTCCGTCGTCGAGATGGAGCAGCACTTCCCCCGTGGTCGCGCAGCCGTGAAAGGCGTCGTTCAGACGGTTGAAGATCCGCAGAAGCGTCGTCTTGCCTGCACCGGATCGGCCCATGACAAAAGTGGCCTGTGTTTTCATGATTTCCAGATCGAGTTCGGACAGGATTTGTCTCCCGTCCAGGGCCACGCCAACGCCCCGAAGCGTGAAAAGAGGCGTCAATTTTTCCATTTGTTCTCCAGACCGGCCCGGAGCATGCGCGCGCCTCCGTAGAGGAACACGGTCAGGGCCAGTAGGGTCAGGGCGGCGCCGAAGCCTTTGCGCAAGTCGTCCGCGCTCTGGTACTGGGCCGCGAGATAATAGATGGTGAAGGGCAGGGCCTCGAATTTGTCCAGTAGTCCGCGCGGCAGACCGCCCTGGGCCACAACTCCGGTCAGAAGGATCACTGCCGTGTCTTCGGCGGCCCGTCCCATGGACAGCACCACTCCGCCCAGAATCCCCCGGCTCGCGGCGGGAAGCAGAATGCGCCGCAGGCTCTGCAAACCCGTCATGCCCAGGCTCGGGCCCAGCAGGCGCAGTTCCTCGGGCAATGTCTCCAGGGACTGGGCCGTGGCGTTGATGGTGTACGGCAGAATGAGCAGGGCCAGGCAGAATGCGGAGAGCAGAAGGCCGGTGTTTGCTTCTGGAGCTACGGTATGTCGCAGGAAGATGATTAGCGAGAAACCGAACAGGCCCATGACGATGGAGGGCACTCCGGCCAGAATGTTGGCCGAAAACCTGAGCATCTTGCCAAGCCTGCCGTGCAGATACTGAGACAGGGCTACTCCGGCTCCGATTCCGGCGGGTATGGCCATGATCACGGCCAGAGCGACAAGGATGACTGTTCCTGCGCAGGCGGCGAAGATGCCGTCCCAGACCGGTGCGCGTCCCATGATCGCGGCCAGGATTGGCGTGTCGCCGAAGAACAGCTGCATATCGAAGACGGGCAGGCTTTGGCTAAGCAAAAAGATGACCAGTCCGCCAATGGCAGTCAGCGTCAGAGCGCAGGCGCTGGCCGACCATGCGTGCACCAATGCCCGGCAAAAGCGGTTTCCGGCCAAGGCGGCCAGCAAATTCAGGCAAATCCCGCCCAGAGGCTTGGCGGACATGCCTTTTCTTCGGATCAGGGCCTGCATGACGAGACTCATGCCGAACAGGAACAAGCCGCAGGCGAAAAGGGAATGAAATGCCGGAGAGCTGTTGTCCGTGGCCACGACCAGCGCGATATGCGCGGTCAGGGTGCGGATGGAGTCGAAAAGGGAGGTCGGCAACTGTGGCGCATTTCCGGCCAGCATGAGCGGGATGAGGGTGTCGCTCAAGGCTCTGCAATAGCCCATGACGGCGGCGGTGCGCAGCCCCGTGGCCGAGCCTGGCAAAACAACCAACAACAGGGCCTGGAGCGGTGAAAAGCCGAGACTGGCGCTGGTCAGCCGAGTCCTTTTCTCCGTCTCGCGCATGGTTTCGTAAAGAAAAAGGACGATGGTCGGGAGGACGAGCAGAGCCAGGGTCAGGCATGCCGCCAGCCAGGACGGACCGCTTCTGTCCGTCACGGCGTTATTGAGCATGGGTACAAGCAGAAAGACAGCCACGAATCCGTACACCACCGTGGGAATGGCGGTCATGAAGGTGATCACCGCCATGACTCCGCGCCGCAGGGTCCTAGGCCCTGGACCGCAGGCAAAAAGGCAGATGCCCAGTCCCAGCGGATAGGCCACCGCAAAGGCCGACACGCTCAAGGCCAGTGAGCCCGCAAGCATGGGAAGGACGCCGTAATGACCTTGATAGGGACGCCAGGTCATGGACAGGATCATGCCCCACTGGCCCTCCAGAAAAATCGGCATGGCCAGTACCAGTAGAAAGACGAAGATGGCGGCGAGGGTGCCCAGCGAGATGAATCCGGCCCCGCAGGAAAGAATCCTGGCCAGTCGGTCGAAAAAAAGCTGCCGGCAAAACCGCGAGGAATTCTGCCGGCAGGTGCGTGCACGGTGCATGCTATTTGAGCGGAATGTAGCCGGCCTTGGCGATAATGTCGGTGCACTCCGGGCTGGTGACGTAGTCGATGAAGAGCTTGGTCAACCCTTGCGGCTCGCCCTTGGTGTTCATGTAGAGTTTGCGGGCGACTTTGTACGCGCCGGATTTGGCGTTGTCCTGCGAGGGTTCGACGCCTTCAAGGGTGGGCGCCTTGACCGAGGCGTCCACGAAGCCGATGCTCATGTAGCCGATGGCATTGGCGTCCTGGGACACGGCCACCTTCATGGCGCCGTTGGAGGCCACGATATTGGCGCTGTCGGCGATGGCTCCTTTCTTGAGCATCTTGCCCCAGAAAACTTCGCGCGTGCCGCTGGCCTCGTCGCGGGAATAGAGGGTGATGGCTGCGTCGGTTCCGCCCACGTCCTTCCAGTTTGTGATCTTGCCGGCGAAAATGTCCTGCACCTGGGCGGCGCTCAAGTCTTTAACGCCGTTGGCCGGGTTGACGACTGCGCATACGCCGTCCACGGCAAAGGCGAAGGAGACAAGTCCGTACTTGGCGATTTCGTCTTCGGACAGGGCGCGTCCGGTGTTGCCGATATCAACCAGGCCTTCGCCCGCCTTCTGCACTCCGACGCCCGTGCCCCCGCCTTCGATATTGATGCGGATGTCCGGATTGGCCGTCATGATCCGCTTGGCCGCCTCGGTCATGACCGGAATGTGCGCCGTGCCCCCGGCAATGTCGATCTTGCCGGACTGGCCGGCGAAGTTTTCGAGTATGGTGGCGTGGGCAATCCCGCCGATCAGAAAAATGCCAACTATCATGGCGATCGAAAAATGCTTCCAAACGTTCATTTTAGGCCTCCCGGAAGAAATGTTTACGGCCATTTCCGTATGCCAGGACGCGGGTTAAAACAAATCGATATGGTCGATGAATGAGCCGATAACATATCGAAAAATCGGATATAAACGGTACTATGGCCGCTTTTTGAACGCCGAACAGGGCTGGCATTTGGTCTTGCGGGATCCACGCCGTGTCCTGTGGTCAAGGCGGACGTCGATGGAGCCGCTTTCGGTCTGGTAGATGCTGATCTCAGGCATGGCTCTTCTGCTTCAGTCGCCCCTTTTCGGGTTTGATGCGTCCGTGGTGATGGAATACGGTATGTGTTAATTTATGGCATAACAATTCAGAATAGAAGACGATTCTGTCGAGACCACTTGTTCCCGTCGCCTTCGCGCTGCGCGCCCATGATCGCCTGATGCCGAATCACCATGATCGCCGGATTGAATTCATCATTTGATCGCTCGTCGGTGTTCATGCTACTGTTTTTGTCCTGTCGCGGCCTTTTTCGGCTTTATCGGGCATCATGGCTTGAAGATAAAAGCTAAGGAGATGAGATGGATGATCAATGCGGATTTACGGATTTGACCGAGGAGGATGTCCTCGACGCCATGCGTTCCATGCAGGGCTACGTGGACATAACGCCGGGGACGTTCAGGGAGATTTATGCGCTGGCCTATGACCTGGCCCTGAAGCGCGTGCGGACGCGTGGCAAGGCCGAGGATATCATGACCGCGCCCGTACACTGCCTGCAGAAGGGCATGAGCGCCTCGGAAGCCGCCGCGCTCATGGCCGGGCTCGGTGTCAGCGGCGCGCCCGTGCTCGACGGGGAGGGCCGGATCTGCGGGGTGGTCTCGGAAAAGGACTATCTGCGCAAGATGGGCCTGCCCGGCACGGCGACATTCATGACCGTGGTCTCCACCTGCCTGAGCACTCCGGGGTGCTTGGTCACGGATGTGCGCAAGCTGCTGGTGGACGACATCATGAGTTCCCCGCCCCTGGTCGCTTCCCGCGAGACGACGGTGGCCGAGCTTTCGGAGATGCTGGCCAGGCATTCCATCAACCGCCTGCCCATTTGCGACGATGAGGGCCGCCCCGTGGGCGTCGTGACCCGGGCCGATCTTGTCGGCTCCATGTGCGGGAGGTAGACTGTGGACTATTTCAAAAAAATGCGCGGCACGACGCAAAGCCCGCCCCGGGTGGCCCTGTCGGAGGTGCTCTGGTCCTGGGTCGGCGCGGTGATCGGCATTGCCCTGGTCGGGCTTCTTCACGCGCGGCTGGTGGACCAGACCGGGCAGGCCCTGCTCATCGGTTCCTTCGGGGCCACGGCGGTGCTTGTTTACGGAGCCATTCGCAGCCCCTTGGCCCAACCAAGAAATGTGCTCGGGGGGCATGTTCTTTCCGCTTTAATTGGTGTATGCGCACACGAGATTCTTGGCGCGACTCCCTGGCTGGCCGCCGCGGTGGCCGTGGCCACGGCCATCGCGGTCATGCACCTGACCAAGACCCTGCACCCTCCGGGCGGGGCCACGGCCTTGATCGCGGTCATCGGCGGGGATTCGGTGCACAGCCTGGGCTACATGTACGCCCTGGTTCCGGCGGGACTGGGGGCGGTGATCCTGCTTCTGGTCGCCCTGGTGGTCAACAACATTCCAAAGGGCAGGCGTTATCCGGAATTTTGGCTCTAGCCCGAATGGGCCTTGCCGCATTGGCTGAAGCGTAAAACAGGGACACATACAACACAAAAACAAGGACTCTGCGATGCATACGAAGAAAATAAAAGAAGGTGTTTTCTGGATGGGTGCCGTGGACTGGGACAGGCGGCTGTTCGACTCCCTGGTTCCGCTCCCCGACGGGACGACCTACAACGCCTATCTCGTGGAAGGCAGCGAGAAGACCGCGCTCATCGACGCCGTGGACCCCGACATGGTTGATACGCTGCTTGGGCATCTGGATGGGGTGGAAAAGATCGACTACGTCGTTTCCCAGCATGCCGAGCAGGATCATTCCGGGACCATCGCCCTGGTGCTGGACCTGTACCCGGAGGCCAAGGTCGTGACCAACGCCAAGGCCAAATCCATGCTCATGGATCTTTTGCTCATCCCCGATGACAAATTCATCGTTGTCGGGGACGGCGAAACCCTTTCCCTCGGCGACAAAACGCTGACCTTTATTCTTACGCCCTGGGTGCACTGGCCGGAAACCATGTCCACCTATCTGGCCGAGGACAAGATCCTGTTCAGTTGCGACTTTTTCGGCTCGCACATCGCCACGAGCGACCTTTTCGTGCGCGATCAGGGCCGGGTGCATGAAGCCGCCAAGCGTTATTTCGGAGAGATCATGATGCCTTTTCGGGCCATCATCGCCAAAAACCTCGAAAAACTCAGCCCCTACGACATTGCCATGATCGCCCCCAGCCATGGCCAGATCTACGACAGCCCCGGCTGGATCGTGGACGCCTACAAGGATTGGGTTTCGGGCACGGCGCACAATCTGGTGGCCTTTCCCTTTGTATCCATGCACGGCAGCACCCGGCTCATGGTCGATCACCTGACGGCGGCCCTGTCCGAGCGCGAGGTGCGGGTGGAACTTTTCAATCTCACCGTGACCGACATCGGCAAGCTGGCCATGTCCCTGGTGGATGCGGGCACCATCGTGCTCGGCACTCCCACGGTGCTTGCCGGTCCGCATCCCATGGCCGCCTACGCGGCATTTTTGGCCAATGCCTTGCGGCCCAAGGCCAAATACCTGTCCATCGTCGGCTCCTACGGATGGGGCGGCAAGACGGTGGAGACCCTGGCCGGCATGATTCCCAATCTGAAGGTCGAGGTGCTGGAGCCTGTGCTATGCAAGGGTTTGCCCACGGACGACACGTACGGCGCTTTGGAGCGCCTGGCGGACGCCATCGCCGCCAAGCACAAGGAAAGCGGCTTTAAAGATTAGTTTTTTATTGATTGGCTTGAGGGGCGTGCGTTGTCACGCGACCGACAACAGAGATTCAAAGGAGGTCATTATGTTTTGCTTCCAGTGTCAGGAAACGGCGAAGAATACTGGCTGCACGGTCAAAGGCATGTGCGGCAAGCCGGAAGAGACCGCCAATCTTCAGGATCTGCTCATTTTCGTGCTGCGCGGCATCGCCGTGTACGGCGAAAGACTCAAAGAGCTCGGGCAGGCGGACCGCTCCAATGACGATTTCGTGCTGCAAGGCCTTTTCGCCACCATCACCAACGCCAATTGGGACGACGGCCGCTTCGTGACCCTGATCCAGGAAGGTCTTGCCCGCCGCGAGAAACTGAAAAATTCATTCCTGTCCGCCTACAAGGCCACGCACGGCAAGGATTTTGCCGATCCGCTGCCCGAGGCCGCGACCTGGACCGCGGACTCGTCCGCCTTTGCCGAAAAGGCAAAGAGCGTGGGCATTCTGGCCACGGAGAACGAGGACGTGCGCTCCCTGCGCGAACTGCTGATCATCGGCCTCAAAGGCATTGCCGCCTATGCCGACCATGCGGCGGTGCTGGGTTTCCGCAAGCCCGAGATAGATGACTTCATGCTCGAAGCCCTGGCTTCCACCACCAAAAATCTGTCCGTGGACGAAATGGTCGCTCTGGTCATGAAGGCGGGCAACATGTCCGTGACCACCATGGCCCTTTTGGACGAGGCCCATACGACCACGTACGGCAATCCGGAGATCACCACGGTCAACATCGGCGTGGGTACGAATCCCGGCATCCTTATCAGCGGCCATGATTTGAAAGACATGGCCGAACTGCTGAAGCAGACCGAGGGCACGGGCGTGGACGTTTACACCCACAGCGAAATGCTTCCGGCCAACTACTATCCGGCATTCAAAAAGTATTCGCATTTCGTGGGTAACTACGGCGGCTCCTGGTGGCAGCAGAATCCTGAATTCGAATCCTTCAACGGCCCCATCCTGCTGACCACCAACTGTCTGGTGCCACTCAAAAAAGATAACACCTATCTTGATCGACTCTACACCACGGGCGTGGTCGGTTACGAGGGCGCCACGCACATCGATGACCGTCCGGCGGGCGGGGCCAAGGATTTCTCGGCGCTGATCGCTCAGGCCAAGAAATGTCCGCCGCCCGTCGAGATCGAGACCGGCAGCATCGTCGGCGGATTCGCCCACCATCAGGTCATGGCACTGGCCGACAAGGTGGTGGAGGCGGTCAAATCCGGCGCCATCAAGCGCTTCGTGGTCATGGCCGGCTGCGACGGACGACAGAAGTCCCGCGAGTACTTCACCCAGGTGGCCGAGGCCCTGCCCAAAGATACGGTCATCCTGACGGCGGGCTGCGCCAAGTATCGCTACAACAAACTGAATCTGGGCGACATCGGCGGCATCCCACGCGTGCTGGACGCCGGGCAGTGCAATGATTCCTACTCCCTGGCCGTCATCGCCCTGAAGCTCAAAGAGATTTTCGGTCTGGATGACATCAATGACCTGCCCGTGTCCTACGACATCGCCTGGTACGAGCAGAAGGCCGTGGCCGTGTTCCTGGCCCTCCTGGCCGTGGGCGTGAAGGGTATCCGCCTCGGGCCTACGCTGCCGGGCTTTTTGTCCCCGAATGTGGCCAAGGTGCTGGTCGAGAACTTCAACATAAGGCCCATCGGCACGGTGCAGGACGACATCGCGGCCATGATGGCCGGAAATTAGAAAAAGAGGGGGAGCTTAGCTCCCCCTCTTTTCATCAAATGGCTGATCGCTGCTTTGAAGATTTGTTGATATTTCCAATTATGTGGATGTGTTGGGTCAAATAGAGGGCAGGGGTGATAAGTCAACGATGGTGGATAAATTGTCAGCAAAATATTAAAATCATCAGGATTCTAGTTGGCAGCAGGCCCCTGTTTTTCCTGAGTAAGTGCCTCATTTAAAAAAATCAGCAGGTCTGCATCTGGTCATTCTTAAAAAAGTGGCGGGGGGATGAAGCCGCAGGCTGGGACTTCAAATTCTTTTGTAACAAATAATGTTCGCTGTATCGATCAATAGTTTTGTATTATTTGACTTTTGTTATATAGTTTAAAACCGTAACCATTAAGGTGTTGATTTTTTCAAAACAGTCTTGTTTTACAGCTTGTATTGCTGAATCTGATTGAATGAATGTGTTTGGTATTATCTCGCTGTGACAATTCTGAATCATGGAGTTGATACTCTCTGGAGTTGTTTCCAGATGAAATTGTAATCCGATCACGTTGTCATTGAACTGGAATGCTTGCTGCTCACAGGCAGCGCTGCGTGCTAGTTGCACGGCTCCTTCGGGCAAGGTGAACGTTTCGCCGTGCCAATGAAAAACTGAAATCGCATCCGGAAATTGAAAGACGTTGCTGTTCTGGACGTTGGTTATGTCAAACCAGCCGATTTCTTTTTGGGAATTTTTGTAAATTTCAGCCCCGAGCGCGCTTGCCAGCAATTGGGCTCCCAGGCAAATTCCAAGCATGGGAATCCCCGCACGTATTGCTTCCCGTAAAAATCTCTTTTCTTCCACCAGCCAAGGAAACTCCAATTCATCATGTACGCTCATGGGGCCGCCCATGATGATAATAAGGTCTATTTTAGACAAAGCAGGCAGATCAATCGACTCGTAAAAGCGTGTATATGATATGTTCGCATTACGCTGATTGAGCCATGTATCAATACTTCCAATTCCTTCAAAAGCAACATGTTGCAGTATGTGGACATTCATGCAGAACCACCCTTGATGTGATTGCCGATTTTTCAATTTAGAGATTGATATTCCTCACATACTCAAAAAGCAATCAGGGTCCCGGCTTCCGACCAGGACCCTGATTGCTTTTGTTGCGCAAATCGACAGTCGGCACACGCGACTGGCGTGCTCCTTATGGTTTTCATCCCTTACCCGTAGTCTTTGTTCAAATAGGCGGGGCAATGGTGACCACGGTGCGCATGTCGGTGATCGCCTTGATTCCGTGGGGCACGGCAATGTCGCAGACGAGAACATCGCCGGTTTTGGCCGGAAGAGTTCCGTCTTTCGCCAAAAATTCGCCTTCGCCTTCCAGGATGAGGATGGAAAGCTGGCCCTCGATGTCGTGTGAGTGGATGGGCAATTGCTGTCCTGCCCGGAAGTTGAAGTTCAGGATTTTGAAATAGGGAGATTCATGGACCAGTAACTTCTTCAAGCCCAGGTCGTTGAATCCGTTGGCTTCAAACAGATTGATTTTCTTCATGATGCTTCTCCTTGTGGTTATTGCTGAACAAAATCATCATGCCACACAGGTAATGCGAAAAATACGATTGTACATTTTCTTGCTTGCTTTCAGGGCAGTGTCAATCGGCGTCAAAATTAAGGTCCCGTCCGGGATGTGGTTTTATGGTATGTGTTCTTTGCGCCAGGGCGTAGCGGGGGGATGAAAGAAGCCCCCGCTGGAATCTTCCGGCAGGGGCTTTTTGGGATGTGGTCAAACGGCTGGTTTCAGCTGTACAGGAAAAAAGAAGTGTTACGCTTCAGCTCCCTCATTTTCGAGCACCAGCGCCAGCTCCTCATGGGAGAAGATCTTGCCGATGTCGAGAATCATGATGAACTCCTCGTTCTGCTTGCCCATGCCCCGGATGAAGTCCGCCCTAATGGACGTGCCCATGCGCGGAGGCGGGCTGATCTGGTCGCTGGTCATCTCGAAGACTTCCCGCACCGAGTCGACGATGGCGCCCATGTAGCAGTTTTCTCCCTCGACTTCCACGTCCACGATGATGATACAGGTGTTCACCGTGTCGGCGACCTTGGGCATGTCGAATTTGATGCGCATATCGACCACCGGCACGGCGTGGCCGCGCAGGTTGATGACCCCGCGCATGAAAGGCGGCGTTTTGGGGATGCGGGTCACGGATACGAGTTCGATGACCTCGCGCACGGAGCCTGTCTCCAGGGCAAAGACCTCCTCGCCCAGGGCGAAGGTCAGGTACTGCAGGGTGGTGGTGTCGCTCATGGGTGGTCTCGATCTTTGGTTAGAAACGTTCGAATTCATCGTCTTCATCATCGCGCCCCATATCAAGTGCCAGCCCGCCGATGGAAGCCTTGGCAGTCAGAGCCTTTGGAGCCTTTCCGGACGGCTGCGGTCTACCCCGGTGGACACTCTGGCGGGTGATGCGGGACGCCGTCGCGCCCAGATGGAAGAAGGAGATGGAGGACTGCAGCTGTTCGGCCTGGCTGGACAGTTCCTCGGAGGTGGAGGCCATTTCCTCGGAGGCCGAGGCGTTCTGCTGGATGACCTGGTCGAGTTGCTGCAGGGCCTTGTTGATCTGCTCGGCACCGGCGTTCTGTTCGCTCGACGCGGCGGAGATCTCCTGCACCAGTTCGGCCGTGCGCTGGATGTCCGGGACCAGTTTGACCAGCATCTGACCGGCCTGGTCGGCCACGCTGACGGTGGAGGAGGACAGTTCGCTGATCTCGGCCGCGGCCGTGCCGCTGCGTTCGGCCAGCTTCCTGACTTCGGCCGCGACCACGGCGAAGCCCTTGCCGTGCTCCCCGGCGCGCGCGGCCTCGATGGCGGCGTTGAGGGCCAAGAGGTTGGTCTGGCGGGCGATCTCCTCGACGATGGAAATCTTCTCGGCGATGTTCTTCATGGCGCTCACGGCCTGAACCACGGCCTTGCCGCCAGCCTCGGCATCCTGGGCGGCCTTGAGGGCGATTTTCTCGGTCTGGGTGGCGTTGTCGGCGTTCTGACGGATGTTGGCACCCATTTCTTCCATGCTCGAAGAAACTTCTTCCACGGAAGCGGCCTGCTCGGTGGCACCCTGTGAGAGCTGCTCGGAGGAGGCGCTCAGTTCCTCGGAACCGGAAGCCACGTTGTCCGAGGCCGACTGCACCTCGCCGACAATTTCGCGCAACTTTGCGACCATGTCGCGCAGGGCCTGGGCCAGGATGCCCAGTTCGTCCTTCTGGTGCACGTCCACTTCGGCGGTCAGATCTCCCTGGGCGATCTTTTTGGCGAAATCCACGCCCTTGTACACTGGCCCGGTGATGGATCTGGTCAGGATGACGCCCAGGGCCAGGGCGATGACCACACCCAGCACGACGCCGACGCTGGCCACGGTCATGGCGCGGGACGCTTCTTCCCCGGCAGTGGTGGCGGCCTGCGCGCTGTTGCGGGTGGTCAGATCCACGGCCTGGAGCATGGCTTGGTCGAGCTTCTCCTGGTCCACCCTTGATTCGACCATGAGCAGCTGTCCCATTTCCTGGAAAGATTCCTGGGCCTCCTGGGCCTGGCCGCGCATGTCGCCGAAATGCTTGAACACTTCCGCGGCGATGGGTAGGAGTTTTTTGTACAATTCCAGCGCTTCTTCACCTCGTCCTGCAGCGGAAAGTTCCTTGATCTCGGCGATGGTCTGGTGGAACGACTGGTGCACGGGGTAGACGGTTTCCAGAATGCTCTTCATTTTGGGATTCGTGGTGGTCAGTCCGCCGGACCACTGGCCGTAATTGCAGGCGTGGTGATCCGTTCCGCCTTCGAAATTCTCGCCGGTGGCCAGGAGCCGCCCGATGTTGGTCATCAGGCTGTAGTGATCGCCGCGAAACTGCTGCAACCGGCCCATGAGATTGTCGGGATTCATGATGTCGAGCTCGATGAGACGCTCGTTAAGACCAAGGACCTTGGTGTTGGTTCCGGCCAAATTGGCGACAATGGACTGGACCTCCCGCCACAACGCCGTCTCCTCCTCGCTGTGCGGTAAGGCGGCATAGGCATCCGCCGATTTGCGGTACGCTTCGCGGATGGAGGTGATCTGCGCCGGAATTTCCTTGCGGTCCTGAATGGTCAGTTCCGCGCTGAGCAGGCTGCGCAGGCTTGTGGTCAGGTCCGCGATGCCGCCCTTGACGCGCAGCATAAGCTCCACCGAGGGCAGGGATTCGGTGCCCATGGATTCGATGTCTTCGGACAGGTCGCGCATGGTCAGAATGCTGACCAGTCCGATGACAAGGGCGATGAGGGCGGTAAGAGTGAACCCGCCGATGAGCTTGGCGCCGAGTTTAATATTTTTCATGGAAATCTCCGCAAGGTGAGGTGACAATAGTGCTAATCATGCGCCTTTTGTCACAAAAGTGCTGAAAGTGCAATATGTCATACAACTCGGTTCGATTATATTGAAATTTTGATATAATAAAAATATTTATATAAATTTATTAAATATTGTTATGCACTGATTTAAAGTAATTTATAATTATTGATTCAGACAATATTAAATTATTTAAATGTTGATTTTAGTTTTGAAAATTTGATATTTTAAATATAGTTACGCTAAAAATTTGCTTTGAGTTATGAAATATTGTGATAATAATGTTTTATAAAGTTTGTATGATGAGAATGATTATGTATTCTTTAGAATTTGAAAGGCCGTGTATACTCATCGACGCAGCGACATTTTGATTGGGTCGTGATTCTGGATGTCGAGACCGCGATCGTGGTGAGTCGGGAAGGGGCGCTTCACGAGTCTTCTCAAGGTGCCTGCGACCGCCGACGTCATCTGGCGAAGCTAGGAAATTTGGACGTCAAACGCGACGACAGGTGAAAAAATATTGGTATTTTTCGCGAATCGATATAATGCATGTACAAAAAAAATAGGCATTCTCTTAAATCTGAATTCCTGTTGTCAGATGAATTATCTTAGAGCATTCTCGGTAAAGTCCACGGCAGGGAGCAAATCTCCGGCCCAAGAACATTCGGCAGGATTCGATGACGGCAGTCCGTCGGGGATTGTCCAGTAGCAGTTGCAAAACAAGGATATGGTGTCCGCATGAGCAGGATGAACGGAAATTCTCGCCGTCTCGGGTTTTTCTTTTCCGGCGCGGCCGTCGTGGTTGTCTGTCTGACCCTTCTGGCCGCATGCGAGGGGCAAAAGGAGGGGCAGGAGGCATCCGCGGAGCCCCGTCCCGTGAAGATGATGACCGTCGGAGCGGTTTCGCAAGCCACGCAACGCTCGTTTCCGGGCACGGTGCGGGCGGCCAGGAGGGCGGAGCTGGCCTTTCAGGTTTCCGGCACACTCATCCGGCTTCCCGTCGGGGAAGGGCAGGAGGTGCGGGAAGGGGATGTTCTGGCCCAGCTGGACCAGCGTGATTTCGAGACCGGCCTGCGCAGCGCCCAGGGGCAGTACGGCAATGTCCGCGCCGCTTTGGAGAGCGCCAAAAGCGAGTACGAGCGGATTCTGCGGATCCGCAAACAGGATCCCGGCGCGACCAGCGAGAGCATGGTCGTCAAAAGGCGCGAAGCCATGGACCGGGCCACGGCCGAGCTGGAGTCCGTCCAGGCCGCGGTGGACGCGGCCAGAGACAAGCTTGGCTACACCAGCTTGCACGCTCCTTTTTCCGGCATCGTCTCCAGGCGGCATGTGGAAAATTATCAGGAGGTACAGGCCAAGGAGCCTGTCGTCAGCCTGGACGACATCTCGTCCCTTGAAATTCTGGTCGACCTGCCGGAGAGCGTGGTCGCCCGTATCAGCGAACCATCGGATAGAACCGGGAAGCAGGCTCCGGTGCATGCGGAGTTCGCGGCCCTGCCGGACCGGGAATTTTCTCTCATCGTCAAGGAATTCTCCACCAGGGCGGACCCCAAAACCCAGACTTTCCAGGTCGTGTTCCAGATGGAAAAGCCGGACGATGTCGCCATCCTGCCGGGCATGACCGCCATGATCGTCGGCTCCGCGCAGCCGGACGTGAACGGTGACGGCCGGTACGTCATTCCCGCAGTGGCTGTTTTCGGCGACGAACAGGGCGTCTCCCACGTCTGGGTGGTGGAGCCGAAGTCCATGGCCGTGCAGCGCCGCAAGGTCGTCATCGGCGAGGTGGCCGGGGATGCGGGCATCCGCATAACCGAAGGCCTGCAGGCCGGAGAGATTGTGGCGGTGAGCGGGGCCAGTCAGCTGCGCGACGGGATGCTGGTCAAGCCGTTTGATGGAACCTTCTGATCCGGCCGGGAGAACGATGATGAATATCGCGGAGTGGAGCATACGCAAGAGCGTCATCAGCTGGGTCATGACCATCCTTTTTCTGGTGGTCGGATGGTACTCCTTCAACAATCTGAGCAGGCTGGAAGATCCCGAGTTCACCATCAAGGAGGCGGTCATCATCACCCCGTATGCGGGGGCCTCGGCGGAGCAGGTGGAGGAAGAGGTCAGCAACGTGATCGAGAAGGCCTGCCAGGAGATGGGCCAGCTGGAGCGGGTCGAATCGAGATCCGCGCGGGACGTGTCCATCGTGCAGGTCTCGATGAAGGACAAATTCGACACGTCCTCCTTGCCGCAGGTCTGGGACGAGCTGCGGCGCAAGGTCTCCGATGCGCAGCGCAGTCTCCCGCCCGGAGCCGGGCCATCCATCGTCAATGACGATTTTGGCGATGTTTACGGCGTCTTCCTGGCCATCACCGGAGAAGGCTACACGCCGCGCGAAATTTACGAGTACGCCAAGTTTCTGCAGCGCGAGCTGTTAAAGGCCAAGGACGTGAAGCGGATCATGCTTTACGGCGTGCAGAAGGAGGCCATCTTCATCGAGATGCGCCGCGAAAAAATGTCCCAGTTCGGCGTTGCTCCGTCCGATATCGCAGGCGCCCTGAAGG
>Ga0265295_1005661_pt1 | contig 15705 bp, 15 predicted proteins | sample Munlansysbiofilm_FD_192503 | JGI IMG/M metagenome (GOLD analysis project Ga0265295, IMG submission 192503) | Leachate microbial communities from a municipal landfill in Southern Ontario, Canada - Methane capture system biofilm | ecosystem: Engineered > Solid waste > Landfill > Unclassified ... | reverse complement strand
TTGCGAATGGTATGTACAGCTGTGGGGGGAGAGTCTGGGAAAACACCAGAGACACTCCGCCTTTCACGTGGGGCTTACGCCTATCGGCTTGATAGGCCCCAAAGACCAGCACTCCTTTTTGCAGCTCTTGACAGACGGGACCCGTGACAAGTCCATCACCTTTATCAAGATCGAAAACTTTGAAGAGAGGATGATGATACCGGACCTCTCCCTGCCGCACCTTGAATCTCTGGACATCCTCAATTCGATCTCTTTCGACAGGCTGATCAATATGCAGTGTGATTCGGTCATAGAGTCTCTGGAGCAGGAGGGGGATATCCCGATTGACAGCATTACCCTTCCCAGGGTGGATGCCTACACGATCGGTTCCCTGATCTACTACTATGAACTTCTCACCTCGCTGGTTGCAGAGCTCATGGATGTCAATGCCTATGACCAACCCGGCGTTGAAAACGGGAAAGTGATCCTCAAAAAGAAACTGGAAGAAATCAAGCGCTAATAATGCTTCGGCTATAATTTTAGCCATTATTTACAAAGGAAGAGCCAACGATGATCAAAAAATGTCTATTTCCCGCGGCAGGCTACGGAACGCGTTTCCTGCCTGCGACGAAAGCTACCCCAAAAGAGATGCTTCCCGTCCTTACCAAACCGCTGATACAGTACGGTGTCGAAGAGGCAGTGGAAGCAGGTATCCATACGATGGCGATCGTTACGGGGAGAGGCAAACGCGCGATAGAGGACCATTTTGATATCTCCTATGAACTCGAACACCAGATCAAGGGAGGCTCAAAAGAGCATCTGCTCGATGATATCCGTGCGCTGATCGAACAATGTACCTTCTCCTATACACGACAGGTCGAGATGAAGGGCCTGGGGCATGCGATCCTCACCGGAGAGACACTGATAGGCAATGAGCCTTTTGCCGTGGTGCTCGCCGATGATCTTTGTACCCATACGGACAAAGGAGTACTCAGCCAGATGATCGAGGTCTATGAGAAGTACCAATGCTCCATCGTTGCGATCGAAGAGGTACCGATGGACCAGACCGACAAATACGGCGTCATCGCAGGCCATCTCGTAGACGGGACCGATGATACCTACAGGGTTACCGACATGGTAGAGAAACCCGATCCAAAAGATGCACCGACCAATATGGCGATCATCGGACGCTATATCCTCACCCCGGATATCTTTGATATCCTCAGGGAGACAAAACCGGGCAAAGGCGGAGAGATACAGATCACCGATGCACTCCTTGAGCAGGCAAAAAACGGAAAAGTCATCGCCTACAAATTCAAAGGAAAACGTTTTGACTGTGGTTCCGTGGATGGGTTTGTGCAGGCGACAAACTATTTTTATAACGCCAACCTAGATAATAAGTGCAATTAACAAGAAAGCGGGGCTGATCATCGAATATCGGTCAATCGCCCTAGCGCCACATGGATTTAGACACTCTCCTCTTTTTTACTATTTAAGAATTTTTCCACTTTTTTGATATCCGAAGGGACATCTACAGCAATAGAATCTACCTTGGTTTCACCCATTTTAATTTTATAGCCCAGATCTACAAACCTCAATAACTCTACATCCTCGTATTGTTCATTGATGGTTTTCTTATGATTTGAGAAAATGGAAAGTGCCTCCTTGGTAAAACCATATACCGGTATTTGCTGTCTAAACTGTTGTACTAATCCTGAGTTTGAAAAAGGAACCGGCAATCTAGACATATACATTACTTCATCCTTTTCGTTGACAATAACTTTAATAATCGTGTGGCTGTTTATTTCGTCCATATCATCAATGATCTTATATAAATTATATACCATGTATTCATTACCGTATTGATGATATATGTCAACAATCTGGCTTATAGCATCAGGATCTATGATTGGTTCATCGCCTTGGATATTAACATATAGGTCAAAATCCAGTTTTTCTGACACTTCTGCCAATCTATCAGTACCCGTGAGACAATGCTCAGAAGTCATAATTGCGGGAATCCCTTCTGATTCACAATAAGTTGAGATTCTAGTATCATCTGTGGCAACGATCAACTCATCCAGCAGCTCAGATTTTTTAGCTTGATTATATGTTCTCTTAATCATTGGTACCCCATTGATTAGAGTTAAAGGTTTCCCTTCAAACCTGGTTGATTTATACCTTGCAGGAATAACTCCTAGAACTTTGGTCTGCTTTTTTACCATGCGCTCCATCCTCCATCTATACTTACTACTTCACCGGTAATATATCGTGACATATCAGATGCTAAAAATGCGATTGTATTCGATATATCTCTTGATTCACCCCATGCTTTCATAGGTGTTCTATCAATTGTAAAGTCATATAGCTCACTTTTCTCTTTAAATTTTTCAGCATAAGAAGTTTTACAAAAACCAGGTGCTACTACATTTACATTAATATTATATTCAGCCCACTCTACAGCAAGAGATTTTGTTAAGCTGATGATTGCACCTTTAGATGCACCGTAACCAACCAGTTCAGGCAAGCCTAATGTCCCGATAATAGATGCCATATTTATGATCTTCCCATATTTCTGTTGGATCATATATTTTCCGACTTCCTTACAGAAGAGAAACGTACTTCCGGCATTTACATTCATGACCTTTTGCCACTCTTGATACTCTATTTCCAAAAATTCTTTTCTAAATCGCATGCCGGCATTATTGACCAATATATCTATGCGACCGAACTTTTCATAGACATTGGTTACAAACTCTTTGACACTATCCTCTAAAGAGACATCTCCCTCCATCCAATATAAATCCGAAGCATCTATTTGTAATTCATTTGAGAGACTTACCAAGTCCTCTCGCGTTTTACTTATCAGAGCCAATTTACACCCAAGCTGGGCAAACAGCAATGCCGTATCTCTTCCTATACCTTTACCTGCACCTGTGATGATACATACTTTATTTTCTAATTTCATTATCTATTCTTCTATAACATATTCAAAAGCTTCTTGTATGAGTTCAAACGGAACATCATTATATACTTTAGCCGAACCAATTTTATCTGATAAAATAAGTCTAATATTATTATCAAGTCTTTTTTTATCTTTTTTTACATTATCAAAACATTTATGTAATAATGTTTCCTTCTCAAAGCCTAACTCAGATGCGCTAATTTTCGTCGGAAGACCGTAATTATTAAATATATTTTCATATCTTTCAAAAATTGATTTTGATACATTTAAATACTGTGTAGCGATATATGCAACTGCAACAATACCTATAGAGACGCCTTCACCGTGCCTTAATTGCTCATGCCCGTTTTTTTCGGTTGAGATTTCGATAGCATGCCCCAACGTATGACCATAATTTAATAAAAGCCTCTTTCCCCCCTCACGGAGATCACCATTCACATGGTCTATTTTTATCGTTATTGCTTTAGTAATCAACTCTATTAATACGTCATGATCTTTTTTCAACACTACATCTTTATTTGTTTCCAAGTATTCAAAAAAATCTTTATCATTAATCATTGCACACTTGATCACCTCTGCCAAACCTGATAGATAATCCCTATGAGACAAAGTGTCAATAAATGTTAAATCCATAATATTGCCCATGGGATGGTAATAGTTACCGATGGCATTTATCGTTTGTCTATAGTTAATTGCAACTTTGCCACCCACACTACTGTCAACCATAGCCATGAGTGTAGTAGGGATATGAATGAGATTCATCCCCCTTAACCATGTACTCGCAACAAAACCGGCCAAGTCACCGATTACACCGCCACCTACTGCTATAAGGACTGAATCTCTGGCAAGATTGTTCTCCTCCAGAATACCAAATATTTTTAACACTTCATTGATCGATTTATTACCTTTTCCAGCATCCATATAGTAGCTATATATTTCAAATTTATCAGACAGTTTCTTTTCCATCGAAGCGCAAATACCATTTTGAAAGAACGTATCCCCAACAATGATAATTTTCGAATTTTTGGTATGTTTCTCTATTAAATCCAGTATCTGATCTATAACATTTTCCCCAATTAATATTGGATACTCTACAGTATCTAATTTTGCATCAATAACTTTATATTTTTGCATATTCAACCTTTGGATACATACCAGAATTCACTATCAGTTCAGCGATTTCAAAATCTTCATCACTCTCCACTTCCAAACCTTCAAAATGATTGATACATTTAATATAGGGATTATTGCCTATTCTTTTATTATTTATAGCGAAGGAGTCTCTAGTAAATACATATAATGATGATTCCTCTATGATCACCGGATCTAAATTTTTTAATTTAGGGGTTTCTTCGTTTAATGCATAATTTAAAGGTTTACTTTTAAACCAAGCAAGCTTTTGAAAACTATAAGCTGTGAATGCAGAATCATATTTACCAGAGATTACTTGATTTAGACAATCTGATACTGTATTCGAACTCAAAAAGGGACTGTTTGGATGCAATAGAACGATTACATCAGCATCGTTTATCTCTAAAAAAGATTTGATAATCGTATCAATTGAAACATCTTTATCATCCAGGCATTTATCACGTTTTACAAATCTGTACTTTAGATCTTGATCAATATAGGCATCTACAGATTCATCTGAACAGTACACACTCACATCATCTATTTCTCGTACTGAGTTTAATAGATCAATACTATAGTTGATGAGATATTTACCACCAAGCTTTTTTAAATTCTTATGTTTTCCAGATGTATCAACCTGGTAATCCAACCAATATGGAATAAAAGCGCTTACCTTCATGTCTTACCTTCTCTATTATTTTAAGATTAAAAAATCCAACATTTCCCATCATTCATATACACCATTAACTAATATAATTTATTCATGTCAGCAACTTTCACCAAATCAAGATCTTCAATTTCATATTATACATTTATCTTGATAAAGAGTGATTTTTAATAAGTTTCTATTGAGAATTCATCAAGTCAATAAAATCTGTTCCATAAAAATATGTCGATCATAATATATCTTTTAAGTGTGATTTCAATTCCTTTGCCAATTCATCCATTGGATTATTTTCCATAAATTCAAATTCAACATTTGTCAAATCGACATCTTTAAGCTCATTTGCTTTAAAACTTTTTATCCTTTTTAGCTCTCTTAAACCTTTCAAATACTTTTCATATGTTTTATCAGTCCTTATTTTTCGTGGACTTATAGTAAAGACTGGTTTACCATAATAAAGGGATTCCCCAATCATAGAACCACTCTCTTCGGTTACAAATATTTTAGAAGAGAGCGGTAAAAATATTCCTAAAAGTTTTTCCGGCTTCTGATTAAAGTAAATCGTATATGCAATGTCATCTTGATAAGGTTCCAACAGCTCTTTAATTAAACCCTCATTTTTTAATCCTGTTCTTCTTGATGTTGATATAAGTGCCTTGACATTCTCCTGTTTTACATGATACATAAAACCATTTATAATCTCTTCCCAGTCTTTGGCTGCATATTCATATTTTCCTCCGGTATCACCTCCCAAAAGCAAAACAAAATATTTGTCATCTTTATCTAGATGTTCTCTTTCACAAAATTCTGAGATAGGTTTCGTCATATCTTGCAATATGTTTTTGTTTGGAAAAGCTTCCTTAAAAACAATATAGTTTTTGCAATCTAGTTTAATAGAACTGATAAGTAAAGTAAAATAGTCTGGTTTTAAACCTCTCAGACCACTACAATACATATTGTGCGTATTTAAAATTCTTGACAACCAGACATTTAAGTAAGAGGTATCTCCACCTGTAGAGAGGATCAGATCTATATGCTCTTTGGGTAAAACAAAATTTTTATAAAAAATTTTCAATAAATTAGGATGCTTTTTTAAACAATTATCAAACCAACGGTAATGGACAAGTAGTTTCATAATTTGTAACAAAAACTTTACACGTATTTTGACATCTAAACTTATTACATCTATATCAAACTCATGTTTTAGTGCGGCTATGACACCATCAATGGCAAACATATGTCCTGCTTTACCATCATTCAATCTTAATATTGTTTTGTTCAAATCTAACCCTTTGTACTTTCACCGGCACGTATAGTCATTTCTCTTTTATTTACAGCCTAAAAACTATTGTACTCTAACACTTTTGGCTTAAAATATCTAAAACTTTAAACTGCATTCTCCGTACGGCGTCCCATTGAAAATTTGTTGAAACATAATGAAAGGTCTTTTCTATTAATATTTTTTGAAGTGATTCATCCGATAAAATTTGAAAAATTTTATCCGTCGCTTCGCTATGATCCTTTGGATTATTCACCAACAATTCATTACATCCGATCGCTTCGGGGATGCCACCTAAATTTGTTCCAATACAAGGTGTTTTACATGCCAAAGCCTCTACAAAAGTCATACCAAATGCTTCTGTATGGACAGGTAAAGAAATAAATAGATCAAATAAATTATAATATTCGCGTAATTGATCGTTATGAAGATAACCCAAATGTATGATTTTTCCATTTTGACGATTCATTCTCTCAATTTTTTTTAATACTAAACGCTGGTATCTATTCTCAACTCCACCTGACTTACCAGATCCTATAAGATAAAATTCCAAATTTGGCATTTTATCCAACAGTGCACTATAGATATCTAATAGATTTAGTATATTTTTATTTTTGTCAAATCTCCCTACATATCCTATCACTGGATTAGACTTGGTTCTTCCTTCTTTTTGTGGGAAAAATTTCTTTGGATCATACCCATTATAAACAACTTCAACAGGCTCGATAAACTCCGGATGTATAGATAAGAATTCATTTTTTAATGCTTCACTTGGAAAAATCAATAAATTGATTTGAGAATTGAGAGTATCTATTGACTCTTTGCTGAGTTTATTAAGATAATCATTATGCATATGCAATATGATTTTTCCTGAAAACTTCAGGTTTCTTATTTTGGAAATGTATTCAATGGAATTGTGTATTTCCAATATCTCGCTAGAAAGTATATTCTTTTTATAAATCTTTAAATAGATCGAGGAGATAAATGGCTTAAAGAGAGTTCGAATAATCGGTAATCTAGTGAGTGCATTGAGCAAATTATTATATTTAGAAACAATGGTAAGCGAATCAGTATTTTTAAAATCATGATTATCATTCAGTGTTCGACCTAAAATATCAAATTGATAATCAGATTTTTCACCATTGTATACATGATAGATCCATCTTGCTATCGCACCACCCCTATAGCTATTTAAGTACTCTTGTACTGGTATTAATATACTAACTTTTTTCAATAAAGTCCATCCTCAATAATCATAATTCTGAACCCATTACATTTTCATAAACTTTTATTGTTTGGTTTACCATATTTTCAACTGTAAATTCATGAACTGCCTTTTGAAAGATCGGTATAAAATCCCGTTCAACCTCAGCATAATTGTTTTTTACATCTTCCAGTTTTTTTGCTAATGCATTACAATCCCCGAACGGAACAGTATATTCAGAACCAATAAACTTTTCAATATCTGAAACTGGTGTAGAAATAAATGGTGTATGACAAAACATTGTCTCGACAAAGGTATAAGGAAAACCTTCATTATCAGAAGTCATTACAAAAGCATCAGAATTGGCAATAATCTGTTTTACTTCCTTATTTTCCATTACTCCGGTAAATTTCACGCGTTCTTTTGTACCTAAAGAGTCTGCAAGTTTTTTTAAATTAGTTTCTTCTTCTCCCCCACCTACCACAATCAAATTAATATTTTCAGTTTTCGCTAATCCTTTTAATAATACATCGAGTCGTTTAGCCTTTGTTAAACGTGCTACAGTACAAATCACAAATGATTCTGCTCGGAAACCATATTTCTTACGAAGATCAATAGTATCATTCATTTTCTCATAGCTAATACCATTATAGATTGTTTGCTTGTTCCTATTTTTAAGCTTTTCGCCTATCTTGTCCGATACTGTAATCACAAAATCACTTTTTTCAAAAGAATTTAAATTCCTTTTTATATTGTGCAATGTAGTAATCATTTTAAAATTTAAAAAAGGTTTTATTTTCACTACTATATCTGTAGCTTTGTTCGCTTGGGTATGCACAATATCAAAAGATCCATTTTTTAAAACCTTGTATAAACGATATAAAAGCAATGGATTCAATCTACTTTTTCCCAAATCTATTGGTATAAAGTTAATTTCCTCAAAATCTTGAGCAAAACCCGGATGTGCTATTACTGTCACGTCAATGTTTTGTTGTTTTAATCCTTTTGAGAGCTCAATTGTATGCTTTTCGAGCCCTCCATATCCTGTCCCTGCTAGAACTTGACAAACTTTCATAATCTAATCCTCATTTTTTATACAGGTCACCATAAACTGATACTGTTTTACCAACCATCTGCTCTAAAGAAAAATTATCTTTTATATAGTGTGCCATCTCTTCTTTATCAAAATTATTCTTATTAATTTTAAGAATAAGATCTGCCAATACATCCGCATCATCAGGCTCAAACAGATATCCGTTTTTACCTTCAATTACATAGTCTGCTGTCGCTCCGATATTTGTAGCGATCAGTGGCGTACCCATAAATATACTTTCAACATTGGCGCGTCCAAATGTTTCAGGCTTATTGGAGGCAGAGATACTCACATCTGACAAAGAAAATATTTCTTTGATATGTTGTTGATTCCCGGTAAAAATAATATCATTGACATAGGGACTATCATCAACGATTTTTTTCAATTCCTCATAGTATTTAGACCGACTTTTATCAACACTTCCTACAAGTAGCAACTTCGCATTTCCAAGAGATTTTTTTACTTCCAAAAAAGCTTTGATGGTTGTTTTTTGATCTTTCCAGTGTGTAATCCTGGCTACCTGCGTAATCACAAAACTATCATTTAAGTGATACTTCTCTTTAAAGCTTTGAATAAACTCTTCATTTAATTTCGTATCAAAAGAATCGATATCAACACCTCTCGGTATTAAAACAATCTTTTCCGGGGAAGTCTGGTAGTTTTTTATAATATGATCTATCATAAATTTACTTCCACAAATGACTTTGTCTCCATAGGTCATGATTTTACTATAAGCATTGACACTGTTAAACCCATGGACAGTAGTGACAAATGGTATATGCAATGTTCTATTTGCCAGATAAGCCAACCAGGCCGGGACACGGCTGCGCGCATGCAAAATATCCGGCTGCAGCACTTTAAACAAACGATACAGCTTAAATATACGCAATGGGGCCGTCAAAATATTTTTAGAACAAACATCCAATACAATATGCTTGCCGCCATCTTCTTCTATTTTATTTTGCAATTTTCCGCCGGCACTAATAACGATGCTTTCATGCCCCAACTTCACTAATTCACGGTTAAGATCAACAACACCGCGTTCTACCCCACCTTCATTGAGTTCGGGTAACATCTGTACGATTTTCATAGCAGTTCCTTTGGAATATATTGTAAAAAATCTATCTTTCTGTTGCATTGCTTGAAAGTGCCGTCAAAGCGATGCAGGTAGCCCTCTTTTTCCAAGGAAGCGGCAAAGCGTGTAAATTTGTTTTCGCCCTGGCTCTCCAAAGGCAACACTTCCACATTCGTATTTCCCCATGAGACCGCTTCAGAGATCATCGAGGTACTGTCAGCTGTGATAAACACATCGCTGCACTGCTCCAGAAAGTCGGCAATGGGATTGACAGGATTCTCGGAAAAGATCACCGCATAGTCAAACCGATAGCTTTTCACAAGTCTCTCTATCTCTTTGGGAGTGCGGGGAGAGGTGGTCACGGCAATCTCATATCCCTGATAGTGCCGCACGATCAGATCCAGCTGCGCTTTGAGCTTTTCTTTCGTAAGCGTAAAATATCTGTTGCTGCCCCCGATCACAATACCGATGGAGGGTTTTGCTGCCCGGTAAATCCCTTTGGGTTCGATATAAGCAAAATTTGCAGGGATTTGGACAATATTCTTTTTGAGGGGTGGCGCATCATGACTCTGGGCAAAGATCAGATCAAAATCATACCGGTATCCTCTCGGAAGCATCATTGTGATAGATCTGGCATGCAGTTTTTTCGAGAGAAACTTATTGAGGTAGTAGGTATCCGAGCCCGCAGAAACCACCCCGTCATATACCACATCCGGAAGAGGAGAGGAGATGTGGAGCAGATCCGTATAAATGTGCACCCTATCCAAAACAAAGGATACGCCTTTTTCCCATTTTGATTTGAATTTTACCGGGACAATATCATACGCGGCATGCAAATATTTAGCAAAAGCGATAGACTGATTGAGATGTCCCGGCCTGCCGTCGCTGAGTATCAGAACCTTTTTCATCAAAGCGCTATTCTCCAGCGGTTGTGCATCCAGAACCATTGTGAGGGGTACTCTCTGATCACTGATCCCATAATCCTGTTGTACTCGGCGGTCATTTTTTCTATCTTCTTTGCTTCATCGGATTCCTCTTCAGCACGATACTCTACAGGATCGCGCATAATGATCTTATATTTCCCCTCTCCTACCCTGGCAGCAAAAAAGGGAATGATCAGAGGATCAAGTTTTTGTTTGAGCATCGCAAGCGAGGTGATGGTTTGAGCAGGTTTTCCCATAAAATCCACTTCAACAGCATTAGGCCCACCTGCTTTCTGATCGATCAAAATCCCCACATTACCGCCGCTTTTCAAGCGCTTCACCATAGAGAGTATGGCCTTTTTCTTTGTGGTTGTGTCATTGCCGTATTTTTTACGAAACGGCTGGGTTATCCTCTTTTCGATCAGTGTATTGTTCCCCTCCCGTCCGACTACCAACATAGGCAAACCATGCTTTGCCAAAAAATGCGCCAGCAGCTCCCAGTTGGAAAAATGCGCTGTCATCGCCACAATGCCACGCGGAGCGTTTTGTGTTGCAGTTTGGAGTTTTGCAATGATCTCTTCTCGATTCACTATCGCTTCATCGATATCAAACCGATCCACAACCATCAATAATATTTCCGAAATTGTTTTCGAAAGTTCCCTATAGACCTCTTTTGAAAGATCCCCTATCTCTCTGTCACTCTTCTCCGGAAATGCCATTTTAAGATTTTCAATCGTGATATAACGTCTCTTTTTATCCAGATGATATACCATCAGCGTTAACCCACGGATAAATTTATATATCAATACTTTGGGAGCTATCTTTGAGACTCCCAAAAAGAATTGGATAATGGCGTATTCTATTTTCTCTCTCATCAGTACCTCAATTTTATAATGCTATTTTATCCAAATAGCCTAAATGCTGCACACAGGTATCTCCTTTCAATAAAATTTGCTATAATCACGATATATTAACTCCTCTATCTATTCTTAAGGATACAATCGTGATAGGAATCGTCGATTACAATATGGGCAACCTCGCCTCGGTCATCAATGCGTTTAAGAGTGTGGGTGCCGAGATCGAGGTACAGAGTGATCCCTCAAAACTGGATCAGTATGAGAAGCTTATCCTTCCCGGTGTGGGTGCATTCGGTGACGCGATGGAACACCTCGGTCGCAACGGTATGGATAAAGCGGTCAAGGCGTTTGCAGCTTCAGGCAAACCGTTGATGGGTATCTGTCTGGGGATGCAGCTGCTTTTTGAAAGCTCCGAAGAGTTCGGCCCCAATGAAGGGCTCGGACTGATCCCGGGCAAGGTCGTGGCGTTCGATGAGGCAGCCTTCGACCATCCGCACAAGGTACCGCATATGGGATGGAATGAGCTCTTCGTACAAAAAGAGACACCGATATTTGCAGGGCTTCCGAAAGAGTTCTACCTCTACTTTGTACACTCCTACCATGCCGTATGCGACGACAAGTATGCGATCGGAAAGACGCACTACGGATATCCGTTCGTCTCGGCGGTACAGAACGGCAATATCTTCGGCATCCAGCCGCACCCCGAAAAGAGCCATGAAAACGGCCTGAAAATCATAGAAAATTTTGTAAAGCTATAAGGAAACACCATGAACTATTCACTATTCACTCTTCACTCTTCACTGGAGCAAAGCAACATGCACTATTCACTCCTCACTCCTCACTCCTCACTTCATTTGACACGAGGTGTCAAATGACCATACTCCCGGCGATCGACCTCAAAGACGGTAAAGCAGTAAGACTCAGCAAAGGGTTGATGGACTCCGCAAAGATCTACTCTGATGAGCCCTGGCAGGTGGCCAAACGGTTTGAAGAGCTTGGCAGCGAGTGGGTGCATCTTGTCGATCTCAACGGCGCCTTTGCGGGAAAGCCGGAGAACCTCGAACAGATCAAAAAGATCCGTGAGCACTGCAACCTCAAGCTTGAGCTCGGCGGCGGCATCCGTGACGAAGAGACGATCCAAATGTACCTGGATCTGGGGATCGACAGGCTGATCCTCGGTTCCATAGCCGTCAAAGATCCGGCATTTGTCAAAGAGATGGCGGCAAAGTACCCTATCGTCGTGGGTATCGATGCGATCGACGGCATGGTGGCTGTCGAAGGATGGGGAGAGGTCAGCGATATGAAAGCGACCGACCTTGCGCGTGAATTTGCCAATGCGGGAGTCGAGGCGATCATCTGTACCGATGTCGGACGCGACGGGATGATGACAGGGGTCAATATCGATTTTACCCTGGCGATCAAAGAGGCTTCAGGCGTGGAGACGATCGCAAGCGGCGGGTTGAAAGATATGAACGATATCAAGGCACTTATCGAAGCAGGGATAGACGGCACTATCGTAGGAAAAGCGTTCTATGAAGGCACGCTTGACCTGGAAGAGGCATTTAAAGCAGTAAAGGACGCAAATTGAAAAAAACCTATCATGAACTGACGATCACGCTCGAGGATGATTATGTAGAGCTGATCGCGGATGTGATCGCCAACCTGATCGATGACGCAGTAGAGTTGGGAGCGGGAACGGTCATTGTGCGTTCCGAGAATGATTTAACTTCGGTTAAAGATGCTTTGGCAGCATTCGAAGGCATCGAGATGACCTTTAAACTGGAAGAGAAAGAGAACAAGGACTGGATCAAAGCCTACCAGGATTCGATAGAGCCGATCGAGGCAGGGAGGTTCTATATCTTTCCGAGCTGGTATGAGCCCAAAGAGGGGCTGATCAATATCAAGATCGATCCCGCCCTTGCTTTTGGCTCAGGCCACCATGCGACGACATTCTCCTGCCTTCAGGCGATCTCCGAATATGTCAAAGCCGGAGACAGCGTCATCGATGTGGGGTGCGGTTCAGGGATATTGGGCCTTGCGGCAAAAAAACTCGGTGCAACGATAGCGCTGTGTGATACAGACCCGGTCTCTGTCAAAAGTACACAGGAGAACTTTGCCTTAAATAATGAGAGATATGATACACTTTGGGAAGGTTCGGTCAATCAAGCTGAGAGCAGTTATGATGTGGTGATCGCCAATATCATTGCAGATGTCCTCAAGTTTATCGCCAAAGACCTCAAAAAAGCGACCAAAGAGAACGGATATCTGATACTTTCGGGTATTTTGGACAAAAAAGAGAAAAATCTTCTTGGTTCATTCCAGGAACTGACATTAATCGAACGAATAGAAAAAGATGAATGGGTAACCCTAGTCTATAAGAAGGAAACGAATGGCTAATCCAAATCAAAATAACGATAACAACAACAAGAACAACAATTTTTTTAACAACAACCCCCTTCTGGCATTTGCGATCTTCTCCATCGTGGTGATCATGATCTTCAAGGTCATGGTAGGCGACGGCGGAGGCGAAGGGCTGGGGAATGTTCTTGGAGATCAGCAAGTCACACAGAACAAGCGCGTTACCTACTCCGAGATCAAAAAGCAGATCAAAGAAGGGAGTGTGGAGAGTGTCAAGATCGCCTCAAGCACGATCGAAGCGATCGTCACAAACCCGAACGGGACAAAGACACGCTACAGTGCGAGCAATGTGCCGGCGCTGGACAGAGAACTGATCCCGCTGCTCGAGGAGAAAGGAATCAGATATGAAGGTGTGATCGGGAACGGTTTCTTTGCAGAGATGTTCAGTATGCTGCTGCCGATCATCATCTTCTTTGCCATCTGGATATTCCTGGCGAGAAAAATGTCCAAAGGAATGGGCGGAGGCATTTTGGGTGCCGGCAAAGCAGACAAGCTGATCAACTCTGAAAAGCCAAATACCAAATTTGACGATGTTCAGGGGGTTGAAGAGGCAAAGGATGAAGTCAAGGAGATCGTTGATTTTCTTAAATACCCTGAACGCTATATGGAGCTTGGAGCGAAGATCCCCAAAGGGGTGCTTCTCGTGGGCCCTCCGGGTACCGGTAAGACACTTCTGGCAAAAGCGGTTGCGGGTGAAGCCGAAGTACCCTTCTTCTCTGTCAGCGGATCGGCGTTTATCGAGATGTTCGTCGGTGTGGGTGCCAGCCGTGTACGTGACCTCTTCGCACAGGCAAAAAAAGAAGCGCCATCCATTATCTTTATCGATGAGATCGATGCGATCGGTAAATCGCGTGCAAGCGGCGGGCAGATGGGCGGAAATGATGAACGCGAACAGACCCTCAACCAGCTGCTTGCAGAGATGGACGGATTCGGTACGGATACACCGGTCATCGTACTCGCTGCTACCAACAGACCTGAGACACTCGATGCGGCGCTGCTGCGTGCAGGACGTTTTGACAGACAGGTACTGGTAGACAAACCCGATTATGAAGGTCGTCTGGCGATCCTGAAAGTGCACTCAAAAGATGTCAAACTCTCCAGTAAAGTTGATATGGAAGTGATCGCCAAACAGACTGCCGGTCTGGCAGGTGCGGATCTGGCGAACATCATCAATGAAGCAGCCCTCCTTGCAGGACGTAACAACAAAAAGCAGATCGATCAATCTGACCTGCTTGAGGCGATCGAGAGAAGCTTCGTCGGGCTGGAGAAGAAAAACCGTAAAGTCTCGGACATGGAGAAGAGGATCGTTGCCTACCACGAGAGCGGTCATGCCCTTATGGCAGAACTCACCAAAGGTGCGACACGTGTTACCAAGGTATCGATCATTCCCAGAGGACTTGGTGCGCTCGGATATACGCTTCATCTTCCAAGCGAAGAGGACAGATTCCTCAAGCAAAAGCATGAACTGCTTGCGGAGATCGATGTGCTCCTGGGCGGTCGTGCGGCCGAGGAGGTATTCATCGGAGAGATCAGTACCGGTGCGGGCAATGACCTTGACCGCGCAACAGCGATCATCAAAGATATGATCACGGTGTATGGTATGAGCGATGTCGCGGGGCTTATGGTACTCAAGAGAAGCCAACACAGTTTTCTCGGTGGAGCGGGTGCGGTCACCGAGTACAGCGAGAAGATGTCCGAGGCGATCGATACACATATCAAAGCCACCCTTGAAGAACATTACCAATATGTCAAACAGACCCTTCGTGACTATCATGGCGCGATAGAGAAAATGACTGCCGAACTGCTGGAAGTAGAGGTGATCGAGGGAACGACGGTCCAGAAGATCATTGATGAGTATGAAAAAGAGCACAATATGCCAAGCCGTCTTGCGCATAAACCAAAAAGCGAAGAAGAACCCCAAAAGAGTGCATCAGAGCAAAGTGACGAGGGTTCGGAAAAGTAAAGGATAAAAACTATCCTTGACTTTTCGTTTCAAAATCATTATAATTTTTAAAAATTAAAGGAGAGTATGATGAAAACGATCATCAATCAAAACAAAATTATCAAACATGATAGTACTCTCCTGCTGCTCTCACTCTAATATTTTCCATAAACAC
>Ga0265295_1005660_pt1 | contig 15705 bp, 14 predicted proteins | sample Munlansysbiofilm_FD_192503 | JGI IMG/M metagenome (GOLD analysis project Ga0265295, IMG submission 192503) | Leachate microbial communities from a municipal landfill in Southern Ontario, Canada - Methane capture system biofilm | ecosystem: Engineered > Solid waste > Landfill > Unclassified ... | reverse complement strand
TGATATAATGTATAAATTGAGTTTGTTCTATTAATACAATTTGAATAAGTCCATTTTTCTGCAAAGCATCAATAAAAGAGAATTCAATCTTGTAGTATGAACAAAGACTTTTTATTTCTATTAGATTTTTTTCCATGTTATCCTATTTTTTGTAATTCTCTGAATAGCTCCTTTTCTTTTTCGCTCAAGTTCGTGGGTGTTTTTATGTTGTAGGTGATGATTAGGTCGCCAAATTTTCCTTCTTTTTTATAAATTGGAAATCCTTTTCCGGCCAATCTCACTTTGGTTCCGTTTTGTGTTTCGGGTGCAATTTTCAGTTTCACTTTGTCCGTAAACGTATTTACAACAATCTCTCCGCCAAGCAGTGAGGTGTATAAGTCCAAATCGACTTGTGTATATAAATTGTTGCCATCCCGTTTAAAGTCTGTCCGATTGTTGATGACAAACTTAATATAAAGATCGCCGTTGGGTCCTCCATTCAGTCCTGCGCCACCTTTTCCATTAACCTTAATGACTTGACCATTTTCTACTCCAGCAGGAATAGTGAGTCTGATTTTTTTATTATTAACGGTAAGGATCTGTTTATGCGTGGTATAAACATCTTTTAAATCCAAATGTAAATCAGAATGATAATCTTGTCCTTTAAAAACAGCCTGACGTCCTTGCCTAGAAGATGATTGTCTGCCGCCAAACATTGATTCGAAAAAGTCGGAAAAATCGTGTTCCGAAAAACCATGTTGGGCTGAATGATACTGCGATTGTTGCTGTTGTTGAGCTCTTTCATACTCCTCGCCACGTTGCCAATTCTCCCCATATCTATCGTATTTCTTACGATTCTCGGAGTTGCTCAAAACTTCATTGGCTTCGTTAATCTCTTTAAACTTCGCTTCTGCTTCCTTATTATCCGGATTCAAATCAGGATGATACTTACGAGCGAGCTTGCGATACGCCGCTTTAATTTCTTTTTCAGTTGCGGTTTTCGAAATCCCCAAAATTTTATAATAATCTATAAACTTCATTGATTCTATTTGATTTTAGTTGATGTACTAAATATAACAGCTTGCAGGAAATATTGTTTACTAGAGAACTTTATGTTCCTAACGCTGCATTCGTTAAAAATTTATTGCTGTAAAGATAAGAAAAAAGATTAAATTTTCAACAGAGATTGGAAACGGTGTATTGATTAGGTCAACGATCCTATATTATTTCACTCACTAAAAAGCAAATTAAAAAAACTGTTTAAGAATGCAAATTATAATAATTCTTATACTCTTGATTCGAATAATTTCTGAGTTTATTTTGAAAGAAAAAATCCATAATAAGAAAACATAAATCAAATTAAAGTATAACTTAAAGCAAGTTAGCTAAAACATTGTTTTTAAACTTTGTATACTATTATCACAATCAATAAATAAGCACTAGTTTATTACTATTTTTCTGGAACAAACTTGGTCCCCTTTTGAGTTTTTAATAATGATTAAATAGACGCCTTGAGTCAAGTCTAAAATTGAAATTTGAGTATCCGTAGTTGTTTTTAGCAGACGCCCTTGCATGTCATATATTTCAGCAATTGCATAATTAGAATATTCAATATAAATCATATTTGATGCTGGATTGGGATAAATTAAAGTGGATTTTTCTTCCCTATTTCCGACATTCACTGTGTTTTGATAATCCAGTTCAAAAAGTCCAGAACTCCCCGAAAAACTCTTTTCTGAAGTAACATAATACTGACTTTCGTTGATGAAGGTAATTCCTTCTGTTTGAAAGGAATAGTCATTGGGCATTTGTAGCAGTTGGCGATTCATTATTCCACTTGAAAATTGATTATTATTGAAATTAGTAATTTCAATAATAAAGGGTTCAGAATAAGTATAGCCCAAAAGCATAATGCAATTGGAAAACGGATTGTATGTTGCTCCCGTGACAAGTCCCTGAGTGTTAATGCTATCTATTTTATGTATTTGATATGTTCCGATGGGTTTAGGCAGAGAATAAATGTTAGACTTTCTGTTTCCCCAATTTTTGGTAAATATGTATAAACTATCATTGTAGGAAATAATGGCTTCGGCATCAAAATTCGTGGAATATGAAGTTGCCGTAAAATCCGTTTGATCTGTATAATTAAAGTGAATAATTTCTGCACTTACAGTATCGTTGGTGGTCTGAAAATAATCCAAAATTGAAACCCGATACACTTTTAAATCGGTTCTCGAACCCCGATTATTACCAATATCGGCAATGTAAATATATTCATCATCATTGCAAATGTCTTCCCAATCATCATTTACAGCATTGCTAATGAAAACCCTACGAGTAATATTTCCAGAAATGCTATCCAATTCATACAGAATCGGTTCGCCACCCGAATCATTGTGTGTTATAATTCTTTGGTTTAAAAAAATCAAACCCGATGTTTCATTAATTTCATCTGGAAGCGGAGCAATTAATGTCAATTGCTGACTAATCGCTGCGATTGGAAAAAAAAGAAAAATGAGTAAGGTCTGTATCCATTTCATAAAACATTGATTTGTAAAACCGTTAAGACTTGCTACCGGCAGAATAATCGAATCTTTTTGGCAAAAACACAATGTGGTTTTTTAAAAAAAAACTACATTATTCCAAAATTCCAAAAACTGCTTGTAGCAAGCCTTAGCAATCAGCAACTAAATTATTTTTTAATAATAAGTTTTTGCTTTTTGGTCCACTCTTTTGATTTAACTTCGAGCATGTAAACTCCATTATTTAAAGATTCCAAGCTAATTTGGTTTTGATTTTGATTAAGAACTTCAGTTTTAACCAACATACCAATAAGGTTATATATATTGATGGTCAAATCTCCATTATTTTTGTTGTCAATATTCAAAGTAAGCAGGTCGGAAGCTGGATTTGGAAAAACATTAATCTGATTTTCTACTGTATTTTCGGTTATTCCTACACCACCATTGGTGGTTTTTAAAATTCGACCATTGTTGCCTACGGTGAATCCTGTGTTTGCATCCACAAAAAATATGTCATTCAAATTATCATAATTTCCATTTATTCCAGTGGCTTGTAAGTCCCACGTATAGCCTGCATTGGTTGTTCTCAAAACTTTAGTCCACCCCACTGCATAACCAATATTGGCATCCATAAAATATATTGAGAAAATATCGTTGGAGAGACCACTTGAGGTAATTGTCCAATTTGCACCACCATTGGTTGTTTTCAGAATATTTCCTTTTTGAGCGCCAACATAACCTGTATTTGCATCGGTAAAATAAACTGAATTTAGGTTTTTAAACGTGCCTGTTACTCCACTAACTTGAGCAAGCCATTCGGTTCCGCCATTGATTGTTTTCAGAATAACACCTTCATCACCAACAGCGTAACCAGTATTTTCATTAATAAAAAACACAGATCTTAACATTGTTGTAATGCCACTGTTTTGTGCCGTCCAAGTGGCTCCTGCATCCGTCGTTTTTAAGATGATTCCACCGCTTCCAACAATATATGCAACTGAATTGCTTGTAAAGCAAATATCTTTTAAGTTTCCACTTACAGTGCTGTTTAAAAATGTCCAATTTGCACCCCCGTTGGTGGTTTTTAAAATAGTTCCCGAACCGCCAACAATATAGCCAGTATTTAAATCGGTAAAATGTACAGAATTCAATATTGAATAGGTATTGCTGGGCTGAGATGTCCAATTAGCACCACCATTGGTGGTTTTCAAAATCATTCCTCCACTTCCCATGCCATTATCATCGCCAACAACAAAACCATTGTTAGCATCAATAAAAAAAACCGAATGAAGATCATTGGTTTTGCCGCTCGATTGAATTGTCCATTGTGCATTTGCATACATTAAAATAGCAAGAAAAAAAGCAAAGAATAAAGTATTTTTTTTCATAAATTTTTTGTCGGTGATTAATGTGCTGACTCCGCACCTTTTTGTTTTGATTTTGTTTTATTTGGGTGATTTAGCATAAATTGGAAGCATATAAAATTCTCATTAGAAGAAACTTAGCACTCATAAACTATCAAGTCCAATCATCCATAACAGATTTATTACCACTTATTTTTTTTCAAATATACAGTATTTGAGTATTAAATATGCAAAGTACAATGTTTTTTCCAGTTTTTTATAAAAAAATGTCAAGCTTATATCTCATGCTAACTCTGTCTGAATATCACAAAACAGAATAATTCATGTATTTTAATGTTTTTATTTTTTTATCAAAAAAACGGGTTCACAATCACAGTATCTTTTCGAATCTCAATTTTGGTTAGTTGTTCAAGTGGACTTCCGTTTGTAAAATATCCAAATCGGCGTTTCTGAACCTTATTATTTATCCGAAAGCTTAAAAGATAATCCCCATCTACTTGAGGAATATCCGTCATATCAAGAAAGTAGGTTTGAGATTCACCATGTTCGAGTTTCAAATAATGAGTATTAAATTATGACCAAATGACTTAATATAAATTGAATCAATGGTGTTTCCCGAATTATTGGTAATTTCAAATTTTGCTTTATTTTCATTTTGACATGAAATCATCATTAGGCTAATTATTAATATTATAAATCTCATATTTTCATGTCTTTTTATAATGTATAAAATAATTTCAAAAAATAGGGTTCGCGACTTCTTAACTACGGCTAGTCCTTTTCAAGATTTTCTAACGTCATTCCAGCAATAAATATAGTCTTATTGGTTCAGTTGTTGGTTACTCAATATGCAAATTCATGGAATTGGGATATTTGACTGAATATTTTAAAATCAATTCTTTTTTTTCATTTGGTTCTAATTCTATTTCCCAAATGACTTTACCCGTTTTCTCATCTACTTTTCCATTTAAATATTCAAGTTTTTCAATCACTATTGATTTATTTTCAGAAATAGGAAATTGATCTTCAATAAATATTTTAGTCTTCACCGTTTTATTGTTTTTTACTATGATATTCCAGTTTATGGTCTCTCTTATATTATTTCCAATAAACTGTTTTTCATTTTTTTCTTTTAACAATGTTCTTTCAACGATGATATTCTTATCTCTATTTAAAGAAATTGCTAATGTATCTTCTGTGTTTCTTGCATCAATTTCAGATTGTCCAGTAAAAATTCCATTGTAATAAATACTTGATTTTCCGGACAATAAATTCAATTTTGCCCAATTATTAATTTCTGCAATAAGGAAAACGTCTTTGTCAAGTTTTGGGACACATGAATATCTATAATTAACAGGAACATTTAATTCTTTAATTTTCACATTATAATCTTTTCCATCTGATGGAATTGAATATGGAATATCAATTTTATATTCCATACTTGTAATGTTTGTGTTTGATTCATAACCGCCAATAAAAGAAACTTCATCTTTTGCCATTAAACCATCTACTCCGCTTAGCGTATATGCTTTAGTGTTAGATGAGCGAGCTTGCATTCTTGCGATGTCTTTTGATTCAACTTTATTTCGAGAGTTCCGTTGATCTCTATCTATCAATGGCATATTGTATTCAACTATCTGAATTTCTTGTAATAATAATGCATTTGATTGAATTTTAAAATCCTGATACGTTACTTGGTCTGAATTTAGAATTACACCTTTCATTTCAATATTTTCGTACCCGACAAATGAAACCTTCACATCATAATAACCAGATTTTATAGGTTTTATAGTGTACCTTCCATCAAAATCAGTGGTCGTGCCTGTAATCATTTCTCCATTTTTGAAAATTATCACATTTGCGAAAGGAATAGGTTCTCCGGTTTCATTATCCGAAATGGATCCTTGCAATGCAGATTGACCATCAACAATAATCTTCTTTTTATAATTGTTATTTCTTTCAACAAACCAAGTTTCTAGTTCTGGTTTTAAATTGCTTAAAGAAGGTCGGTTTGTTGATAATGTTAAATTTACATTATTCCAAGCTTCTCCTGTTGACTGAAAGATATTTGCGTTGTAGACGAGATTTAAAGGCTTGTTTATATCATTAACCCTAAAATCGTACAAAGGAGTCCACCCTGCAGATGAAACATAGTAACTAATCATGAAATTTGCATTTATTTGTGTTTCGCTACTAAAGGTGAATGTAATTTTACTGTATGTTTTTTTCTCTTGTGATACTTTTTTATTCAATTCTAAATATAAATTCTGAATATTTTCTTCAATCAAATCCAAATCAAGGAATAATTTCTGTTTGTTTTGTCTAATTTCATTCAGTTTTGACCTATAAAATATAGAAGCTTCTTTTATTTCTGCTATTGAAGTACCCGTCTCTTTTTTGCCCAATATACTATTGTCCAATAATATTTGTTCCTCAATATTATAAACACTGATTTCATTTGAAATTTGCTGAAATTTAATTCTTTGAAGTTTTATTTTTTCTTCATATTCTACAAGCGTCTTGCTTTTATCATTTGGAAAAACCAATTCATGTTTTACTGAAATAATGTTGCCTTTTTGATTATTGTTAATCTGAATACTTTGCGGATTTATCTCTGCTGGTAAATTCTCTAAAACAAATATTTTTTTTCCTTTTAAAACGCTTATTTTTGCCTCTCTTGTAATCTGTGCTCCATCAAAAAACACAGTCACATCTGTAATTTGAGAAGAAAGTTTCAATGTGTCAATTTCATCACTGTATAAATTCACAGTATATAATAACGCTAAAATTATTAGTTTAATTTTCATATTTTTCAATTTTTAGGATACTCTGTTTTTACAAAATAAAACATCATTTTCATTGAGAAATAAATCAAGCTAAACATTTTTTATATTAATTATAGATACTTGAGTTTATTCCATTTATTTTCAAAGATAGATTATTTTTCAATAAACTCTGAAAGTATGATTTTTTTTTTGAAAAAAAATACAGAAAATTCTAATTTGAACTGAATGAAAAATATTTGTATTGTCTATTTTCAACGAATGTATAATCAGTTCTTTGACACCATGATATGCAATAGCAAATCATCTGTTTGGGTCATGCCTTTCGATCCAACTTCTCCTAAGTTTTGGATGGTTTTTTCAACATCATCTTCAATAATTCCATCGTTTGATGAAATTACCACGCCTTCGAGAGCGAGCAGTGCCGATTGAATTGCTGCCCCTACGCCCGAACTCACTTTTAGTGCACATCCCTCTTTTGCTCCATCGCAAATCATTCCAGTGATGTTGCCAATCATGTTTTTAATGGTGTAAATCGTCTCCTTTTCGCCCCCACCCATAAGGTAAGAAATTCCACAACCAGCTCCCGTAGACGCAACTACACATCCGCAAAGGGCAGACAAGCGTCCCAGGTAATGTTTGATATGAATCGCTATTAAATGCGATAATACTAGCGCTCGAGCAATTTGCTCATCCGAGGATTTTAATCGTAAAGCTACAGAATATATCGGCAAAGTTGCTGTTAACCCCTGATTTCCACTTCCCGAATTGCTCATTACTGGCAAAATTGAACCCGCCATACGAGCATCGCTCGCCGCAGCGGTAAGCGACATGGCACTATTCATAATATCATCAGACAAAACTCCTTTTTCGACCAGTTCCTTAAGTTTTTTGCCAACCATAAGTCCGTAATCCTTTGACAAACCCTCTTGAGCAATGGCGTAATTGTAATCTACCGTTTTGTGGATAAACTTAATTTGGTCGTAAGGAACTTTTGTGGCAAATTCAAAAATATCGTGAACCGAAAGTGGAATATCAACTTTACTGGCACTTCCCGTATTCTCATTATCGTTCACATTAATCTCTTCACTAAACACGATGACTTCGCTATTGCGTTCAATTCTCGAAATATTTGAGTGCTTTGTCGTGATAATTGCTTTTGATGTATTGCCGTTTGTACCGTAACAAATGGCTTCTATGTATAATTTTTCCGAATCTTTCTTCACTCCCACACTCACCCTGTTCTCTTTTACAAATGCTTTTGCTTTTCTAACCGACTCTTCATCAACATCTTTCAAAACTTCAAGACAATTGGATGATTTTCCGTATACGGCACCCAAGGCAGCTGCAATGGGCAATCCTGTAGCTCCAGCACCTGGAATACCAACTCCCATCCCGTTTTTAAAAATATTGGCACTTAATAAAAGTTCAAGTTTTTCTGGCATTTCGCCTAATACTTCGCGTGCCTTTGCCACCGCTAACGCAACAGCAATAGGTTCGGTACAACCCAGAGCGGGAATAACTTCTGCTTTTAATAAATCGATGTAAGCCTGTGTGTTTTGCATTCGTATTAATCTCTTATTTTTCCTGCAAAGATATTAAGATATATAGAACAACGAATATAAAATTTCAACATTTAGAATTTTTATTTAAATCATTAAAATATTGAATTGTATGCAGTTAATAAACAATGTTTTATGCTAAATCCTTTTAAGTTAGATAAAACTCATTGGCAAATCTAAATCCAGCTTTTGCAATATTTTTGGCTCTTGTTTTCCCTGCAAAATCATATAAATTATCAAAAAGATATTTATGAATTTGTTGCAATCCAATTAGAATTGAATAAATATTCTCATAACGATTATAAATATCATTCAATCTTCACATTACATTGATTTACAAAATTTTATCGGAGAATAGTAAAACACAATAAAAAAAATTAAATTAATTTTGAGCCAATGCTTTTTCAATAATTTCCTCAACATGATTTGCAGATTCGGTCATCACCTCTTGAACAATTCCACCAAAACTGGAAGCCACAATAAATGAATTCATCCGCGAAACATAGGTTTTTCCATCACTCTTTTCATAAACACTTAGCCGACAAGGCATCATGGATGAGACAATACGTTCGAAATCTTTTTCTAAAATTCGTCCGGAGTGATGTGGGTGGCAAAGCGACAAAACTTTTACGGGCAAAACTTTTTTCCCATTCTCGGCTAATGTTTTTTGCAAATCATAAATATGTGATATTCCCCACGATTTTTCCTCAATCTCTTTTAACAGTTTTTCTACCGTTGTATTGAAATCCATGGGACTTAAATTCTCAATGAACATATCATTATTTGTGATGTTTTTTCTTTCGTTTTTCATGACCTTAAATTATAATTTAATCCGTTTTTGTGTATGGGTTCTGGACTCCATTTGTATCAGTAGTAATAACAATAATAAATCAACAAAGTTTAATTGAAGATGTTATTTAACACATTGACAAGGGTTTAAAACATTGATTTGCAAGGTTTTGTTGCAATATCTTCGCAGCTATCACAAAATATAAACAAACTCAATTTCGCGGCTATTTTCTATTTGAATAATTTATTTAGATATCCTAAACTTCTGCTTATTTCGAAAAAGAGTCCTTCAATCTCATATTCATTTTCTTCCAGTTTTAAATAATCATAGCCACTTGATGTATGGCTTTGCATTCCTCCAAATTCAAATCCAAGAATATTTAGCAAGTCGTATTCATGTGACACATAAATTACAGAAAGAGCTGTTTCTTCGCTAAGTCCATTGCCTGTACTCATAATTGCATCCACAATTATCGATATTTTGTTGCTGTAAAAATTTTCAAGTTCATTATTACCTAAATTATAATATGAATAAGAGAGATAATTCATTGATCTCATATCAAAAGGCTGTTCTTCGAGAATTAATAATGAAAATCTTGCAATTTCATGAAAATCATTTTCAGTCAAAGAGTCCTTAGCAAAAAAGATATTTAGACTGTCATTGTATACAGAACTGGTATAAGGCGAATATTCTTTTTGAAATGAATATCCATAATACAAGTGTCTTTTTTCATTGAGAGTAAACGTTGAATCTCCATTTAAATATCTATCAAACAAGTTCTTATAATAGAATTTCGATTTTTTCTTTTTTATTTCCTTACTAATCTTTTCATAGTTAGGGCTTTCATATTTGAATTCTTGTGAAAACAGATTCGAAATCATAAGAATTGATACAATTAATAGAGCTGTTTTTCTCATAATATTCTATTTTAATATCTCATTCTTTCTTTGCATCAAAATATATACGATGGGCAAAATCCCCACGGTATTAAACAGTGCGATGCAAATAAACCATGCAAGATGATTGTTTCGTCCGGCTTTCCACATTGCTATTAGTTTCCAAACCGCATCCCAAAGTACCAGAACAATTATTAATGGAATTATCCAGACATACGACTCATGAAAATGATGAAAATTGTGCATGATTTTTAGTTTTAATTTGTTTATAAAAGTACATTTTTTAAAAAAAACATCAAGTTTATTTACTTGGATATTCGCTGTTTTAATCCAAAAATGAGATATAAAAATGAGCCAAAAATTGGGATAAAAATTACAATAATTACCCAAATCAGTTTAATGTTTTTTGGAAAATCATTTTTAAAAATACTAATCAAGCAAAAAAGTGGAAGAATTATTACAACTAGAGAAGTGATAATCCAAAAAATAATGCTGTTCATTGGTGTTAGTAATTCCATACTCGTTTTGTTATAACCATTTAATTACTAGTCTATTTAGTAATTTAAATAATTGAAATTTAAGTCTTATTTTGTTTTACAATTTATACTATTCTGTTTTTTTTAAAGCCATTTTTTTCTTTTGAAATACAATAACATTCCAATTACAATAACTACAAAAGAAGCCCACATCAAGAAATAACCATATTTATACTGAAGTTCGGGTAAGAAATGAAAATTTGTCCCATATACTCCTGTAATAAATGTTATTGGAATAAAAATCACAGAAAATACGGTTAAAAACTTCATGACATCATTTAATTTAGTACTCATTGTTGAATGATAAATGTTTAGCTGGTCTGACAAAATATCTCTTATATTATCAGTCGATTCTACAGCATGATTCATGTTATCAACGAGTTCTTTTAGATGAATATACGTTTTCTTGTTTATCAAATCGGTTTCTAATTTTGATAATGAAACAATCATTTCTTTGGCAGGATTTATGTTTTTCCGCAGATAATTAAGTTCTTTTTTGTATGAATTTATTTCATCTATAACGCTTTGGTTCGGATTTGAAATTAATTTTTCTTCTAAATCTTCCGTTTTTTCAGCAAATTCACTTATAACATAGATGTAATTATCAATTACAATATCCAATAATGAGAACATTAAATAATCGGTGCCCGAATTTCTTATTCTTTTTTTCTGCGTTCTTATTCTTTCTCTTACAGGTTCAAAAACACCTCCCTTTAATTCTTGAAAAGTAATTAAAACGGAATGGGTTAATATCAAACTCAAATTTTCGACGATTATTTGATTTTTTCTCTCATCTAGTTTTAACATTTTCAAAGAAGCAAAAATACAATTTTCATGTTCATATATTCGGGGTCGAGCATGAGTATCCATTACATTTGCTAGTATCAAAGTGTCAAAATTGAATCCATTTGCAATTTCTTCAATTATTTCAGGATCGTGAATCCCATCAATATTAAACCAAGTAACTGTATTTTTATCTTGGTATTTAAAAACATCATCAACATTATGAATTAGCTTTTCTTCAAAATTATTGGCGTCAAAATCGATGAGACGCAACAAAACATTGTCCATCTTTTTATCACCCCTAAAATAAAGTTCATCAGGGGAAAGACCAATTTCTTTTTTGTGTTTTTTTACAACTTTTCTCATAATAGGACAAGGTTCAAGAATAAATATCTGTTTTAAAGATTCAACAAAGGCTTTTCCGAGCCATCCCTAATGATTCTTTACTCACAATTCAACGATTTTTACTAGACTTCAAATATACAATATTTTTAAAAAAAAACCAAAACCAAGCCTGTCTTTTTTATTTTATACATATTCGCTTCTTATGCAGTGTTTTACATAAGATAATCAGATTTTTATCGGACAACAGTGAAATTATATAAAGATATTTTATTCCTTTTCAAACTTTAGTTTTACAGGAATCTTGACGTCTCCTTTTAAATATGGATTGACATACAATACAATTGTATCATTCTCATTCTCTGAAACTAATATGTAGCCATCAATCAAAGCACCTTTTCCGTATATAAAAGGCTGTCCGGTATATCTATTTTGCAATGGAACTGCAGGCTTTTTGTAATTCGGATTATCCATCGTAAACCTTTGAAGAACATGAAATTTATTTCCTTTTTCAGTTCTTAGCCTCCATAAATAATAATACGAAGAACCAATGCTGGTCGTTAAATCCGTGTTTTTGGTTGCTATAGGATTTTCGGCAGTATAGCCATAAGATGGATCTTCTGTCGATTTAACTTCGGAAAAGAACTTTTGATTACTCACAATACAACTTGTTAACAATAACCCTATTGCTAAAACAAAAGTCGAAAAGTATGGGTTTGTTCTCATTTTTAACATTCTATTGATTATGCAAAGATACCCTTGAAATTGGGTACTGTGTATATTAAAACAAATTTTTAATTGATGTTTTCTTCAAAAACAAACGTCTCTCCTGTTTTCACTTCCGGAGCTTCAAAATGTTTTCCAAATTCTTTTGTCACGATGCTTGCAGTGCAATGCGATGGATACACATGTTTTACTTTATTTTCTTTTAAATATTCGATTGTTTTTTGGGTTTGAATATTGATTTCTTTTAGGTGAAAACCGCCCATAATTCCGGCAATGGTAGAAATTCCCGTTACTTTTTTGGCATGCTCGAGTATGTTCACAATTCCTGCGTGACCGCAACCGGTAATGACAAAAACTCCTGAGTCGAGAACCAGTGCCAATGCACTGTCGTCCAGCACATAATCCGAAGTGTAATCTTCAAATACAAAGTTTGTAGTTTGCGATTCAAAATCGGTGATGCGAGGAATTTCTCCAAGGAAATAAGCTCCTTCAAATATCTCATGTGGCTCAACAGTAGTTCGTAAATCGAACTTTTCTCTTATATCTGTTTCGTCGTTTTTCAGTCCAATATAAGTGTCGCCATATCTCCGAAAACGTTTGGAAAAACAAGTGGGATGACAAATCAGTGCACCACCATTGATGTAATTTAGCCCATTTCCATGGTCGAAATGTCCGTGACTGAGTATAATTTGGTCGACATCTTTGGTGTCTAAATTCATAATTTCCGAATTTCTAAGAAATAGATCGCTTTGTCCGGTATCGAAAAGGATTTTATGAGACTTATATTCAACAAGATAAGACAAACCATGCTCTGCCAATGTATGCGTACCGGGGATATTATCGACTAAAATTGAGATTTTCATTTTTGAGAATTTGTAATTTTCGAGAAACACTAAATTACATAAAATTATTTACTTTTTAAAGATTGATTTTTTTTAAGGTGACCGAGTAACTAGGTAACTGAATAGAGTGTGAGAGTGAGTTTTGAGATGCTGACGCCAGAATAAGCTCTCCTCCCGTCCTCTCCTAAAGGCGAGGAAGCCGAAGATGGAGTGTTTTTAGAATTTTTGGTGGTTTTAGAGAAGAATTAGAAGAGAGTGACCGAGTAAGCAAGTAACTGAATAGAGTGTGAGAGTGAGTTTTGAGATGCTGACGCCAGAGTAAGCTCTCCTCCCGTCCTCTCCTAAAGGCGAGGAAGCCGAATATGGAATATTTTAGAATTTTTGGTGATTTTAGAGAAAAATTAGAAGAGAGTGACCGAGTAACTAAGTGACTAAATAGAGTGTGAGAGTGAGTTTTGAATTGCTGACGATATTTGTCCAATCATAATTTCTTTGGCAAACAGGAATAACAAATTGTACATTGGGTGCTTGTAAAAAGGTATTTATCTGTAATTCGCTGACTATCATATGGTTTATTTTATGCGTTTTCTATAATTTCAATCTCCTCTTCCGTCAAATCATATAGCTGATAAACCAATTGGTCAATTTCGGCTTCGAGGGCGGTGGTGTCGGCCGAAGGGGTATGTTTTTTAATGTAAATAATTTTTGATACTAAATCTGATATTTCATGTTGGGAATTATCATCGGGTTTTATTAATGGCAAATCTAACAAAGGTCCTTTGTCTATTTGGTAGTTATTACCTTGCATTTTGCCTCTATTTCTCAACCAAAACTCTATTAATTTAGAATTTAACAAACCTGTAAGATAAATTTGATTAACTCTTTGTGTTTTAATTACATAAAAAGTTGCTGAAACATAAGTATCGAAATCTGTATAAGTAAAAACTGGTCTATTTGGACATTTTCGTTGAACAATTATTTTCTCTCCTATAAAAAAATCTTCAACTCTTGTTCTATGTAAGCCATAAGGTTTATTATCTGATGTTATTACAGATTGAAATTGGTCTAAATGTCGTTTAATATTTGGATATGGTAAAATTTCATTCGGATTTTTAAATTTTGAAGATGTATAAATTAGCCATAGTTTATTTTGATTATTAGCGTAATACCTAAAAAACTGTTCAGAAGTAAAATATGGTTTTATTAACTCTAATTCTTTATCAGATAAATCCAAATTATTCTTTTCTGTTTCACTTAATCCAAAAATCCCGTCACCAACATTAAAATCATCACCGAGTATGATTTGCGATTTTTTATTGATAAAATCTTGCGGGAAAACTATGCCTTGAGCAACCTCATGTTTTTTATCTAATTTAAAATTTCCTTTGGAAAATATTTTATCGAGTAAAACATCATTGATGTTACTACTAAATGTAAAATTCTTATCTCTATATTTATGATTTTCAATTTGGGGTTCAAGAAATTCATTAGTTTGATTTTGAATGTTATGAATCAAATTTAATGCATCATGTAAAATAGGTTTTTCATAAATCATTTTCTTAAAGGAGAAATTGTATTTATCTGCTTTTTCTTTTTTGAAAAGCATTATCATCGTTTGAATACTTGCAGTATCAAATACCATGAAGCTACCAAAATCAATTAGTTCTTCTATTTGTATGTTTTCCAAAAGAAAGTTTCTAAATTTACTTGCTCCAGCGTTTGTGGTCCAATTATTAGGAGCAATAAAATTCAAATATCCATTTTCCTTTAAAAGTTTAATCCCATCTGAACCAAACATATACCAAATATCCATTTTTCCTTGATATATTTCATTGTTTCTTAATCCATCAAAGATTTCTTTTCCTTCATATTCTTTAATATACGGTGGATTTCCAATGACCACATCGAATCCCACAAAATCGCCGTCTTCGTTTAGCACTTCCGGAAATTCAAATCGCCATTCAAAGGCATTTTCAAAAATTTTATTTGATTTAATCTCCTCTATTTCAGTTTCTAACTTTCTAATTTCGTGGCTAAGCGTTTCTGCTTTTTTGTTCCAATCGTCTTGCTCTTTTTTCGATCTTTCGAAAAGTGTAGTTTGTTGTGTGTGATTAAAAAACTCGCCTTTTAATTTCTGCAAACGCTTTAATTTCGGGTCGTTCATAGAAATTTCGCTTCTAAAATCCGATTTTATATTGGCAATCAGACGCTCCATTTCCCTCTTCTGCTCTTTATTTTCAGCATTTCTATAAGTGGCAACAGCAATTCGATAGCCATCAATGGTCCATTTGCTTTTGGCAAGTGCTTTCTTTAAATCAGAATCCAAATCAAAACGACTCACCAAAGAGTTTCCACATTTAATATTGATGTCGATATTGGGAAGCGTTTCCAACTCAGTAGCATTTTTGTAATAGGCATTTTTCAAAAGTTCAATCCACAATCGTAAACGACAGATTTTAACCGAATTAGGATTAATATCTACCCCAAAAAGAGAATTTTCGATAATGCTCTGTTTTTCATGAAAAAGCGTTTCCTGTATTCGCTGGCTCTCTTTGTTGGCGGGATTGTATTCAAAAAGTT
>Ga0265295_1005657_pt1 | contig 15713 bp, 13 predicted proteins | sample Munlansysbiofilm_FD_192503 | JGI IMG/M metagenome (GOLD analysis project Ga0265295, IMG submission 192503) | Leachate microbial communities from a municipal landfill in Southern Ontario, Canada - Methane capture system biofilm | ecosystem: Engineered > Solid waste > Landfill > Unclassified ... | reverse complement strand
AGAGTTGCTTCTTTAATTTGAAACAAGTTGTTTGTTCGATTTTTAATCAAGTTAACGAGTTCATAACCGTACATATCTTTTTCAATTAAAAGTTTTAAAATAATAGTCTCGATATGACCACGTATAACATCGCTGTTAATCATAAAAAACTCCTATTTATTTAGTATATATCCTATAGTGATTGCTCCAGGGCCTGAATGAGCTCCTACTGCTGGAGTTAAAAGATAGTCTTTTATTTCTCCTAGTTCAGGTCTTAACTCAAGCACCTTAGCACGAATATATTTTGTGGTTTCAGGATTATTAGCGTGAATTATAAATGCTTCAACTGATTTATCTTTAGTTTCTTGCATAAACTTTTCAATAACTCTATCAACAGCACGACTGAAAGTCCTGATTTTTTCTATACTTACTACAGCTCCTGATTTATCTATCTCTAACAACGGCTTAATTTTTAACATATTAGCCATAAAGCCAGCTGCATTTGATAATCTACCATTTTTTATTAAGAACTTTAGATCATTAACTGCAAAATAAATCTTATTGTTATCTCTTATATATTCCAAATCTTTTATTATTTCTTCAATAGATTTACCGTTTTTATATCCTTCGTGTGCTTTGAAAACCATAGCACTTTCGATATACCCAACGGATTTAGAGTCAAACACATGAATATCAACTCCCTCGACCATCTTTTTGGCTAGAACAGCGTTCTCATATATTCCACTCATCTTAGAAGAAATAGTAACAAAAATAATTGTATCGCAACCACTATCGCGAAGCTTTTCATAAGCTTCTACCATAGTTCCTGTTGAAGCCATGGCGGTTCTTGGAATAATAGTGGGATCTTTTTCAATCATATCATAAAACTCTTGTGCAGTTAATTCCTCATAATCTATATATTCTTTGCTTCCCATAATAACCATTGATCTAATAATAGTTACTTCAAAATCAAAGTTAAGATAATCTATTGAAGAATTTGTACAAACCATCAATCCTAATTTTTTCATATTTGACCCTTCCCTTCTTTGGTTCTATTTAATTATAAACCATTGGTATAAAAAGTCAATATTGTGAACATAATCTTACTATCTTCTGCTTTTTCTAGACACGGAAATAAAGATTCTTTTACCTTTTAATTTTTTGCTTTTTAGGTTATCTAAAACTACTGGTCCATACTTTTTATCAACTGAGAAAAATGAAAAAGTAGATAAAATTGCAATATCTTTGATTTCATTTTTACTTATTTTTACATGTGATGTAACAAAATCAAGTATGTCTGAAACGGTTAAGTTTGATTCTTTACCAATATTTAAATGGAATCTAACTTGATCGTCTCTATTTCTACTTTTATTTTCGGTATTGAAATCTTCATTAATATCGTCGATATTCTTATGATTAGTTTCTAAAGCATTAAGTTTTTTTAATAAAGCAGCTATTATTTCATCTTCTCTTAGATTATCCGCTACTAATTGATTTAAAACAGTATATTCTTTTTCAAGTGATTCGTTTTGTACTATTTCTTTAATTTCTTCAATGAACTTTGTACTTTTTACATCAAGAACTTTTTCATAAGTAGGGATTGTCCTTTTTTTAATCTTAGAATTTGAAAGTCTTTCAATTTCTGCAATTTGTCTAACTTCTCCCTTAGAAACTAAAGTAAATGAATACCCAATATGTCCTATTCTACCTGTACGTCCGATTCTATGAATATAGTAATCAGCTTTTTCAGGAACATCATAATTAAAAACGGCTTCCACATCTTTAATATCTAAACCTCTGGCAGCTACATCTGTCGCTACTAATACTTCAATAACGCCATTATGAAACTTATTTAGTACATCTAGTCTAGTAGTTTGAGGTAAATCACCATGAATTTTATCACAATTAATTTTTCTTTGAATTAATTCTTCGGTTAATTTATCAACCATAGCTTTTGTATTACAAAATATTAAAGCTAATGTCGGCCTATAAATATTAAGCAATCTATAAATAGCTTCAGTTTTATTTTCTTTTTTAACCTTGTAGTAATATTGTGATATATCTTTGTTAGTTAAATCATCACCTACAGAAGTAACTACTTCTGGGTTAACTAAATACTTTTTAGCTAACTCTACTATTCTTTTTGGCATAGTAGCTGAAAACATTAGTGTTTGTCTAGTGCTTGGAGTAAATGTAAAAATAGTTTCTATGTCTTCTACAAATCCCATTTTAAGCATTTCATCAGCTTCATCTAAAACTAAATATTTCACACTATTAAAGTCCATAGTTTTTCGGTTTAAGTGGTCGATAATTCGTCCAGGTGTACCTATAATTATTTGTGGTTTTTTCTTTAATTGTGAAAATTGTTTTGTGATTATTTCCCCACCATAAACATTAACAATTCTACAGTTATCAATATACTTAGAGATATTTGATAATTCTCTTTTTATCTGTACTGATAATTCACGTGTTGGTGTAATGATTAAAGCTTGAATTTCATCACTTGTAAAGTCAATCATTTCTAATAAAGGTATACCAAAAGCTGCGGTTTTACCTGTACCTGTATGACTATTTCCGATAACATCTTTTCCCATTAATAATAGGGGTATTGTCTGTTCCTGTATCGGAGTCAGATTGACAAATCCCATTTCAGTTATTGCTTGTTGAATCTCATTTTTTATTTTCATTTTTTCCTCTTATCTTAAAAAAAATCAACTATTTAGTTGATTTTTTAAGTCTCTAAATCTATTATTTTAATTCCATTTTCTTTAAGATATCTCGCGGAGATACCTTGACTTCTAATACGCTTGCCGGTAAAACTGCCATCATAGACATATGTATATCCGCAAGATGGAGAACCATCTTTCAGTATAACTTTACTGCAATTATTTTTTTTGATAATATCTAGTGCTTTTCTCGCACCTAAATTAAAATTTTCAGTAACATCAATTGATGCTTTGTTAGTAATTCTTCCGTCTTTTTGGATTTCACTTGGTATCCTCGGTGTTGTTAATCCGCCTAATTCCTCAGGACAAATTAAGATAACTTCTTTGCCTTTTAAATACTCAATCACTTTAAAGTTGAGATTGTTTTTAGCATTATATTTACAATTAACACCGAGCAAACAAGCGCTGACAGCGATTAGTTTATCTTCCATCTTATTCAAATGAGTCGATATCAATTTTTATCCTTTTTCCTTGTCTAGAAGCAGCAGCGTAAGAAATGGTTCTAATTGCGTTAGCAATTTTCCCGCCCTTTCCAATTACTCTTCCTAGATCTTCTTGGTTTACTAGCACTTGGATTGTAATAGAATCATCATCCTCAGAAAACTTCTTTACCAATAAGTCTTCCGGATGAATAACTAATGGCGTAACCAAGTCAAAAACAAGTTTTTCGAAATTAACAGCCATTATAATACCTTCTACTTGTTAGTCTTTTCAGATAAAAATTCGCTCATAACTCCAGCTTTTTTTAACAAGCTTTTAACGGTATCTGTTGGTTGTGCACCATTACTTAGCCATTTTTTAGCTAAATCGCCATCGATTTCCACAAGTGCAGGTTGTTTAGTTGGATCGTATACCCCTACTATTTCTAAATATCTACCATCTCTTGTTTTTCTTGCATCAGCGGCTACGATACGATAAAAAGGTCTTTTAGTTGTACCGAATCTTTGTAATCTTAATTTTACCATAATATTAATCCTCCTATGTCATTTAGTCACGCAAAAAATTATAACAAAAAAAATATCGCCTGTCAAGTATTATTTATTGACAGGCCAAAATATATTTTATACAGAGAAACTTAATGAATCCATTTCTTGTTTAGAAGCTTCTATTTTTTTTACTAAACGATGATTTCTAAGGTCGTTAAATATTTCTTCAAATTTGTTTTCATCAACATAACCCGTTAAATACTTTAAGTTCTCATTCACATAAGTTATATTGATATCTAGATGTTTTAATTTACTCAAAATCTTTTTGTGTCTAAAGTAAATTATTATTCCTTTTCTGCTTATCATTTTTAATGCATACCTCTGTTTCTATTTATTTCTATTATATTATAGCATATCTACTTTGAATATCAAAATATAGAAAATTGATTTTCTTTATTTTTATAATTTAAAGTGATATAATATCTCTGGTGATAAAAATGTTATTAAATAAAGATATTATAATGGATGGACATCCTACCTTAAGACTTAGAGCTAAGGAAGTAAAACTTCCTCTATCAGAGGAGAATCTGAATACGCTAAGATCTATGATGGAATATATTGAAAATTCACAAGATGATGATTTAGTTGAAAAATATAAACTTAGACCATCTGTTGGTTTAGCAGCTCCTCAGATTAACAAATCATTAAAAATGTTTTGTATGAAAACCTATGATGAGAACTTTGAAAATCTACATCAGTACGCTGTAGTAAACCCTAAGATTATATCTTACTCAGAAAAGAGTACTTATCTCCCCGGTGGAGAAGGATGCTTATCTGTAGATGAAGATACTACTGGTCCGGTTATTAGACATCATAAAATCACAGCGAAAGTAAATTTGGTCAATCTTGAAACTGGTGAAACTGAACAGAGAACTTTAAAACTTGAAGGCTATCCAGGAATAGTTTTCCAACATGAATACGACCATTTACTAGGAATTTTATTCATAGATAAACTAGCACAAAATCTTGAAGGAATAAAACCAGTCAAATTCAAAACTTATGATGAAGATGAAGAATAAAAGTTACCAACTGGTAACTTTTTTATTTTTCTATTTTAGCTCTATCTAGAGCTTTCCTTATTACATGGTGCATATCATAATACTTATATTCAGCTAATCTACCACCAAATATTATATTAGGATAAGACTTGCTCAACTTATAGTATTTTTCATAAACACTGTTGTTTTTGTCATCATTAATTGGGTAATATGGCTCCTTAGTTTCATTGTAATTTGCAGGATATTCTTTACTGATGATTGTAGTTGGTTGATTCATATTATTAAAAAATTTATGTTCTATTATTCTAGTATAAGGTGTCAGTGAGTCAGTGTAATTAATAACAGCATTCCCTTGAAAATTATCAGTTTCTAGCTCTATGTTTTCAAACTTTAAAGAACGGTACTCTAATTCACCTTCACTGTAATCAAAAAACTTGTCAATAGGACCTGTGTAAACTACTTTTTCTGCTATATTTAAATACTTATCCTTCTTATCGAAAAAATCAGTGTCAAGTTGAACCTCAATACCATCTAACATTTTTTCGATTATAGAAGTATATCCATTTATAGGGATACCTTGATATAAATCATTAAAATAGTTATTGTCATAAGTATACCTTACAGGCAAACGTTTTATAATAGATGCAGGCAAGTCTTTCGGGTCTTTATTCCACTGTTTCTTTGTGTAACCATTAATTAGTTTTTCATAAATATCTTTACCAACCATACTTATAGCTTGTTCTTCTAAATTTTTGGGTGTGGTGATTGCTGATTCAGTTATTTGCTTTTTGATAATCTCTTTTGCCTCTTGTGGAGTCTTTATATTCCACATTTTCGAAAAAGTATTCATATTAAATGGAAGATTATATATTTCATCTTTATAAATAGCCATTGGCGAATTAACAAAACTATTAAACTCACCAAACTTCTTTATATAATCCCAAACTTCTTTATCTGAGGTGTGAAATATATGAGCTCCATATACATGTATATCAATATTGTTAATTCGCTTTGTATAGGCGTTTCCAGCAATATGATTTCTTTTGTCTATAACTAAACATTTTTTATTTTTATCCGTCATTTCTCTGGCAAAGCAAGCTCCATATAAACCTGCACCGACAATTAAATAGTCATATTTTTTCATTTTCTTCTCCTTATTTTATCCTTATAGTTTAATTGTATCATTATTTTTAAAATTTTAATTCTAAAAATCTTTTTTATCGTTTAATACAAATATATTATTTTTTAAAAATAAAAAAATTGTTGCTTTAAGAAAAAATTAATTATACTATAAATAAGAGCTTGTTTTTCAAACGATAAACTGAATTAATTATAATATTATGTTATAATGAATGCAAATAAAACAATAATTTGAATATATAATATTTCCCCATAGAAGAGGTGACATATGAGGATTAAAGTTGCGATTGTAGAAGACAACTTTGAAAGTGCTGAAGTATTACAAAGATATTTAAAAAAATATAGTAGAGAAAACAATATAATAATTGATGTTTTTAGTTTTCAAGACGGAGATGAAATTGTCAACTTTTATGAAGCAAAATTTGACATTATTTTACTTGATATCGAGATGAAACGAATGGATGGCATGTCAGCTGCTAAGAAAATACGCGAATTTGATAAAGACGTCACAATAATTTTTATTACGAACATGCCACAGTATGCAATTAAGGGCTATGAAGTAAAGGCTTTAAGTTACCTACTTAAACCTGTACCTTATTTCGCTTTTTCTCAAGAGATGAATAGTTCTTTAGAAAGAGTTAAACAAAAACGAGAAAGTCATATTTTAGTCACAACTGATGAAGGTATAATAAAGATTAATATTTTCGATATTTTTTATATTGAAACAATGAAACACTATTTGATTATTCATTCAAGGGACGGAGAATTTAAAAGCAGAACTTCAATGAAAAAAATGGAAGATGAATTAAAAGAAGGTAGTTTTTTTAGATCAAATTCTTGTTATTTAGTTAACATGGATGAAGTAACAGGTGTTAAGGGCGATTATGTGATTATTAATAAAGAAAACTTGAAGATTAGCCGACCTAGAAAAAAAGAATTTATGGAAGCTTTAGCCAGTCACTTCGGAGGTAAACTATGAGTGATCCTTTATTAGATATTCCTAGAATATACACCGGAATAGCTGAATGGCTTTTTTCTTTAGTTTATATAATCTATGCAAAAAAAAGATTTACTGGCTTTAAATTATATGCATCTATATTTGGTTTTTGTGCTGCTATAATCGGGTTTCAACTTTTAGCTGGAATTCTACCTATAAGTTTATGGATTCCTGGAATGGTAGTCGCTTTCCTTTTAATGTTTCTATTTATATACTGCTTAACAAATCAAAATATTTACTCAGCTGGGTATGTCACAGTATTAGCGTTTGTGGCAGCGGAATTTATTGCTTCTTTTCATTGGCAGTTATATTATTACGCAGTACAAACATTTCATATAGAATTTAATTATTTAGCAGAAATTCTATTAGTAATAATATATGGTGGTGGTTTTACAAGTGTTTATTTACTTGAAACTAGATACTACAAAAAAGGGATGATTATCGAAATAAACCAAAATGATTTATTATCTTTTGTTGGGATCGGCGTTATGATCTTTACTGTTAGTAACATTTCTTTTGTTAGTGTAAACACTCCGATTTCTGGAAGATATCCTGCAGAAATATTCTATATCAGATCTTTAGTTGATTTTGCCGGATTAGTAATCTTATATTCTCAGCGAGAGCATAAATTAGCTGTAAAAAGTCGGATTGAGTTGAATGCTATGGAGAGTCTTTTAAACAAGCAATACGAACAATATAGTATGTCTCAAGATAGCATTGATATTATCAATCAAAAATATCATGACTTAAAAAATCAAATTATTGTAATTAGATCCGAAAAAGATGATTTAAAAAGAGAAAAATATCTTGAAGATTTAGAAAACAGTATTAAAGCTTATGAAGCTCAGTATAAAACCGGAAACCAAGTTTTAGACACTATTCTTACATCTAAACTTTTGACTTGTATTGAGAATGACATTACTGTTACTTGCGTAGCTGACGGTAGTCTGTTGGATTTTATACCTACTATGGATCTTTGTTCTATTTTTGGTAACGCTCTTGATAATGCAATTGAAGGTGTTATGAAGATTGATGATAAAGACAAGCGGTTAATAAAAATTGGTGTTTTTTCACAGAATGATTTATTGTTAATTAAGATTGAAAACTATTTCCAAAACATTCTTGAGTTTCATAGTGGAAATTTACTTACAACAAAAAAGGATACTAGATATCACGGGTATGGCTTGAAGAGTATTAAAAGCATCGTTGATAAACATGGAGGTAGTATTTCCATTAAAACTGATAACAATTGGTTTAAACTTGTAATTTTAATGCCTATGACTAATAAAGAATGACAGATTATGCAAATTTTTTGACAGATTGCGCCTTTTAAATTGGCGTAATCTTTTTTTATGCTAAAATTATATTAACTAGTATGATAGCGCTTTTACATTTTAAAGAGCTATTTTATCTATTATTGAAAGGCGGGTAAAAAAATGAAAAATAAGGACATCATCAGTAAGATGACCCTGGAAGAAAAAGCTTCATTTATGTCTGGAAAAGATTTCTGGACAACTATGGATTTAAAAAAGTATGATATTCCATCAATCTTCTTGTCAGACGGCCCACATGGTTTAAGAAAACAAGCTGCAGCAGCCGATCATTTAGGCTTAAATGCAGGTGTTCCAGCAACTTGCTTTCCAACTTCAGCTACAGTAGCTAACAGTTGGGATGAAAAGCTTGGAGAAGAAATGGCTACTTACTTAGGAAAAGAAGCTGCAAGTTTGGATGTTAATGTATTATTAGGTCCTGGAACAAACATTAAAAGAAATCCTCTATGCGGTAGAAATTTCGAATATTTTAGCGAAGACCCTTTGCTTGCAGGAAAAATGTCAGCTGCTTATGTTAGAGGAATACAATCAACTGGAGTTAGCGCTTGCTTAAAGCATTTCGCGGCGAATAACCAAGAGTTCAGAAGAATGGTTATTGACTCTATCATCGATGAAAGAACTTTGAGAGAAATTTATTTGAAACCATTTGAAATAGGAATTAAAGAAGGTAACTTAAAGTGTTTAATGTCTTCTTATAATATGGTTAATGGTACTCATACAAATGAGAATATTCATCTAATGAGAGATATTCTACGTGATGAATGGAATTATCAAGGAATGGTAGTAACTGACTGGGGTGGGTCAAATGATAGAGTTAAAGGGTTAATAGCCGGCAACTCGCTTGAAATGCCTACTACTGGTGGCGAAACAAATGAAGAAATCATTAAAGCAGTTAAATCTGGTGAAATCTCAGAAGATGTATTAGATGAGAATTTAGATAGATTATTAAATCTAGTATTCGATACAAGTAAAGCTGTTAATGCTAGTAAAGAAAGTTTTGATAAGGAAAAACATCACTTGATGGCTCAAAAAGTAGCTGAAGAATCTATGGTATTGCTTAAAAATGATAATGCATTACCATTAAATAATAAAGAAAAAGTAGCTGTAATAGGTGATTTCGCAAAAACTCCTAGATATCAAGGTGCTGGTTCTTCTATTGTTAATCCTACTAAATTAGATAATACCATTGATGTAATTGCTGATTTTGATATTAACTATATCGGTTTTGAACCTGGATATAATCGTTATGGGAAAAAAAGTAATAGCTTAATTAAAAAAGCTTTAAAATTGGCTGAACAAGCTGAGACAATTTTGCTTTACATAGGTTTAGATGAGTTTAGTGAAGTTGAAGGTTTAGATAGAAAAGATATGCTAATTCCTTCTAATCAACTTGAACTATTTAATAATTTAAAAACTTTAAAGAAAAAAATTGTTGTGGTATTAGCGTGTGGTAGTGCTATAGAAATGGATTTCGCTGATGATGCAAATGCTATATTACACACTTACTTAAGTGGTCAAGCTGGGGCGAAAGCTGCTTTAAACATTCTTACAGGCAAGATAAATCCTAGCGGAAAACTTTCTGAAACACATCCGTTTAAGTATGAAGACACTCCTACTGCTAAGTACTTCCCAGGAAAAGAAGTTACAGCTGAATATAAAGAAGGTTTATATGTTGGATATCGTTATTTTGATACTAATAATGTAAAAGTTAGATATCCTTTTGGATATGGTTTATCTTATACAAGTTTCGAGTATTCTGATTTAGAAGTTAATAAGAATGAAGTTACTTTCAAAATAAAAAATACTGGAAAATTTAGCGGTAAAGAAATTGCTCAAGTATATGTAAAAGCTACAAACTCTAAAGTTTACCGACCTGAAAAAGAGCTTAAAGGATTTGTTAAAGTTGATTTGAAGGCAAATGAAACTAAGACTGTATCAGTAAAATTAGGTGAAGATGCTTTTAAATTCTTTAATCCTGATTCAATGAAATGGGAAGTAGAAAAACTTCAATATGAAATTCTAGTTGGAGCTTCCTCAACTGATATCCGTTTAAAATCAAAATTAGATGTTGATGGAATAAACATTAAAACAACTTTAGATTTAAAAGATATTCCTTCTTATAAAAGTGGAAAAATACAAGATGTAACCACTGCTGAGTTTGAAAAAATACTTGGACGTGAAGTTCCTAAGTCCACTTATAATTTCTATAAAAAGAATCGATTAGTTGTTGGGTATAATACAACAGTTGATCAGCTAAGATACTCTAGAAGATGGGTTGGTAGAGCTTTTTCTGGAGGTATTAGATTCGCTATAAAATTATTACATGGGTTAGGAAAAAGAGAAGCCGCTAATACTCTTGCGATGGGAGTAGTTCATTTACCGATGAGAGGCATGGCTCACATGTCTGGTGGAGCAATCAGTTGGGGGCAATTGGACGGTTTAATTATGATGTTTAATGGTCACTTCTTTAAAGGTTTTGGCAAATTCTTAAAAGAAGGTAGAATAAAATCAAAAAAAAGAAAAATGCTTAAGAAAGAGGAAAAAAGTAATGAATAAAGTAGAAAATACAGCAGAGAAAAAACCAAGTGCAATTAAGGATTTCTTCCAAAAATTAGGACAAACTGCATTTGTACAATGGTGGGTAAAAATTTGGAATAATTTCAAGAAGAAACACCCTAATATAGCTCAGTTTTTTGTGTTCTTTATGTTGAGTAACGGTGTTACAGTGTTACAAATGGTTTTAATGCCTTTATTGAAATCGATTTTCGCTACAACAAATTTGATAAATCAAAACTTCCAAATTTTGAGCTTAGGTAAAAACTTAGATGGATCAACTTATTACATGTTTGATTTCGAAGCTGGGTCTATAGCTAGTGGTGGAGGCGGAGGATTAGCATTCTTCTTAGCTGTTCAAATAACTTTGCTTATAGCTCAAATTATTAACTTCTTCGCTCAAAGAAACATTACGTTTAAGTCAGATGGTAATCCTTGGAAAGCTGCTATGTGGTATGGAATAGCTTATATAGCAATCACTTTCTTCGCTTCTGCATTAAGAGGTTTATATACTGTTCCTATTTACAATTTGTTGATGAACACATGGGGTATGGGTGCTGCTGGAGAAACTATAGCTGACTTTATAACAATGATTATTTATTCGGCAATATCATTCTGGGTTTTCTTCCCTATCTTTAAATTAATATTCCCGCAAAGTAAAGAAAAAAAGCAAGAATTAGAAACAAAAAGCAACTAGTAAGGTGTGATGTAAATGAAATTAATAACCTTTGGAGTTCCCGCCTATAACTCACAGGATTATCTTGAAAAATGTGTTAATTCTTTAGTTGTAGGTGGTGATGAGGTTGAAATAATTATAGTTAATGATGGTTCTACTGATAGGACCGAGGAAATAGCTTTAGCTTTTAAAGAAAAATATCCTAATATTGTTAAAGTAATTTCAAAAGAGAATGGTGGTCATGGTTCAGGTGTAATGGCAGCGCTTAATAGTGCAACTGGATTGTATTACAAAGTTGTTGATTCAGATGATTGGCTTGAAGAAAAAGCACTATTAAAATTTTTAGATATTCTTAGAAATCATTTAGAAAAAAATGACTTAGCTGATTTATATATTACTAACTTTATATATGACAAGGTTTCTTTGAATAAATTCTATATTAGACAGTTTACTAGACACTTTCCACAAGAAAAAATGATCAGTTGGTCAAAAGTAGGAAAATTCTATGGTGCTCAAGTTTTATTAATGCATTCTTTAACTTACAATACAAAAAAACTAATCGAAAGTAGTATAGATTTACCTAATCATACTTTCTACGTAGATAATATTTATGCTTATAAACCTTTGCCTCATATGAATAAGATTTACTATATTGACTTAAATCTTTACCACTATTTTATCGGTAGAGAAGACCAATCTGTAAATTTAAAGGTATTTACTAAAAGGTATGATCAACAAATAAGGGTTATGAAAGAAATGATAACAGCTTATACTTTTAATGATATTAAAAATATGTCAAAAGGATTATCTAGGTATATGTTACATGATTTAGCTGCGATAATGATGACTACAATCTTATTTACAGTAGCTGAGGATGATGACGATAGACGAGTAGCTTTGAAAGAGTTATGGTTGTTTATTAAAAACTATGATTATGATATGTATAAATTTTTAAGATGGCAATCTATGCCAATGATTGTGAATTCATTGCCTTGGCGACTTAGAGGTAAAGTCATGGTTACAGGTTATAAGTATTTAAGAAGACGATTAAAACTTGGATAAAAATACAATTTAGCCACGAAAATCGACAGAGTAGCCAAAGAGCAAAAAAATGAATGATGTTTTATGGTATTTTAGATATGTGAAAGCGTTCTCAGGAGATTTTTATCTGGTTGAGAAATGTTTTTATAAAAAAATTAAAAGAAGGAGAAAAAAGTATGAATTTTTTAAGAAACAACAAATCTGCAGTTGCTAAAAAGTTTTTAGGTTTCTTCATGTTGTTATTATTCGGTTCATTCCTATTCACTCTAGTAGCAGTTGACGCTGCTGATATGGTTGAAAATGATGGAATGTATTATTCTGATTTTGACAGTTTTGAAGATGTTGAAGCTGCTGCAAGCGCATTGAACGTAAGAATAGCTGAAGAAGGTTTTATTCTTATGAAAAATAATGGTGTTTTACCTTTTGCAAATGTTGAAAACATAACTGTACTAGGTAAAAACTCAACAAATCCTGCCTATGGTGGTGGCGGTTCCGGTGGTGGAGATGCATCGACTGCAATCGGGATTTATGAAAGCTTAACAGCTGCTGGCTTTAGAGTAAACGAATTAGTTCAAGGTTTTTATGAAGACAATGAATTGTCAGGCGCTGGAAAAGCTGCACCTGGAATGTTTGGTGGACCTACTACTATTGGTGAAACTCCTGTAGCTGATTATCCAAAAAATGTTACAGACTCATTTAAACTTTATAATGACGCTGCTGTAGTAATTATTACTAGATCTGGTACTGAAGGCGTTGATAACGTAAGAGGCGGAGTTGATGATAGCGGTAATCCTGTTATCACTGATAACGTTGATACAACTAAACATTACTTAGAGCTTAATACTAATGAATTAGATTTATTAGAAATGGCTAAAGAAAACTTTGATAATATAGTTGTAGTTATTAATAATAGTGCTCCTCTTGAATTAGGCGTATTAGAAGATGATCCAGAAATTGATTCAATCATTTGGGCTGGTCATCCAGGAAACAGTGGTTTCTTAGCTTTAGGTAGAATATTAAATGGTTCAGTTAACCCTTCTGGTAGAACTCCTGATATTTATCCAAGAGATTTCACTTTAGATCCTACTTACCAAAATTTCGCTGATAATTCACAAGTTGGCGCTACTAGCCAAATTATGGAATCAGATGGAACTAAATTCCCTTCAGTAATTGGTGGATTCTGGGGAACTGGTGGAACTGACGTAGTAATGTACGAAGAAGGTATCTACGTGGGATATCGTTATTACGAAACAAGATCTGCTGTTGAAGGTGGAACTTGGTATGAAGATAATGTATTATATCCATTTGGTTATGGTTTGAGTTATACTGATTTCACTTGGGAAGTTGTAAATTCTACAAGTAATGCAAGTGACTTATCTAAAGATGGAAAGATTGAAATTACAGTAAAAGTTACTAATGTTGGTGACGTTGCTGGTAAAGATGTTGTTCAATTATACTATACAGCTCCTTATATTAATGGAGAAATTGAAAAATCAGAAGTTGTACTTGGTGATTTCGCTAAGACTGATACAATTAAACCAGGAAGTTTTGATCTAGTTACATTAACAGTTTATGTACAAGATATGGCTTCATATGACTGGAACGATGCAAATGATAATGGTTTCGAAGGTTATGAGTTAGACGGTGGTACTTATGGTATCAAGTTAATGCAAAATTCTCATGATTTAGTAGATTCTATCAATTATACTATTCCAACTGCTGGTTATACTTATACAACTAGTAGAGTTACTGGTAACACTATTGAAAATAGATTTGGTGAAGATAGTGATACATATTCATTACCAGAAGCTGATGGGCTAACAATGACTCATATGTCAAGAGCTGATTTTGCTGGTACATTCCCAGTTGCTCCAACAGAAGCTGACTTAACAGTCGGTGCTACAAACACTTTAAAAGCTGAATTAAATCATGTATTTACTTTAGAAGATATAACTGAAACAGATCCTTGGTACAGAGATGCAACTGATGCTGTTGGTTTAACTCAAGTTGCTGAAGATGTTGAAAATGCTAATAGAACAATTACTTATCAAATATTTGAATTAGCTGGTTTAGATAAAGATGATCCAAAATGGACAACTTTATTAAATGAGTTAAAATGGAGTGAAATTAAATCTTTAATCGGTGCTGGTGGTTACCAAACAGCTGCATTAGATATCATTGGTAAGAATAGAGATGCTAATATCGATGGTCCTGCTGGTTTAAGCGGAGGATTCTATTGGGCTTCTGAAGTAGTTATCGCAGCTACTTGGAATCTTGAATTAGTTGAACAATTCGGTATCATGATTGGTAATGAAGCTTTATGGTTAGAAGCTGAAGGCTGGTATGCTCCTGCTATGAATATTCATAGAAATCAATTTGCAGGTAGAAACTTCGAGTATTATTCAGAAGATGGATATCTTTCTGGAAAATTAGCTTCTGCTGTTACAATTGGAGCACAAAGTAAAGGTTTATATGTATTCTTAAAACACTTTGCACTTAATGATCAAGAATATAGTAGAATGGGTGTTTTAACATACGCAAACGAACAAGTTATGAGAGAAATTTACTTGAAAGCTTTCCAAATTCCAGTTGAAGAAGGAAATGCTCATGCTGTAATGTCTTCTTTCAATAACATCGGTAATAAATTAGCTGCTCATAGTGACGCTTTATTAACTGGTATTCTTAGAGAAGAATGGGGCTTCAAAGGTATCGTTGTAACTGATTACTTTGTAGGTTCTGGTTCTAATCCTGGTGCTTACCATAATGTTAATAACCAAATTATTGCTGGTAATGATATTCCTTTAGGAACAGCTACTAATGGTATTGCTGGAACATGGGATGCAACAAAAGGAACTGTAGTTTATACTGCTAGTGATGAATCTGTAAAAGAATCTTATTCATTCTGGCTAGCTGCTCGAGAAGCTGCTCACAATGTTTTATATGTAGCTGCTAATAGCAGTAGCGTTAACAACGGTGTAAGTTATGATGGTTTCGGTGGAGATTTAACTGATATTTATCAATTCTCTACAGTAAATCAAAGTATAGTTCCAGCTGAACTTCAAGGAAATGCACCTTATAAGTTTAAATTAGCTGATGGTTCTAGTTTACCTGCTGGTTTATCAATAACTGATAAGGGTGTTATAACTGGTACTGCAACAACTTATGGTGATTTTACTTTCACTGTTGAAGTAAGTGCTTATGATTGGGTACAAGGCGGATCATTTACTTATAATCTTACTATAAACCCTGCATTTGATTTTACTGGTGGATCATTAGATTCATTAAA
>Ga0265295_1005655_pt1 | contig 15714 bp, 13 predicted proteins | sample Munlansysbiofilm_FD_192503 | JGI IMG/M metagenome (GOLD analysis project Ga0265295, IMG submission 192503) | Leachate microbial communities from a municipal landfill in Southern Ontario, Canada - Methane capture system biofilm | ecosystem: Engineered > Solid waste > Landfill > Unclassified ... | reverse complement strand
ACCGATGATGATAGCCGAGGATATCGCCGGTATGATGGAATCCGTAAGCTGACCCGAGTCCGTCCCGGGCGCCCCTGCATCCGTCGCCGAACACCCGGGCCTCTGGGTGTCTGATCCAAATAGGCACCCTCGGGTCAGTCCAGCAGGGCCTTTTTTATCCAGTCCAGACACCTCTCCCGCTCCCGCTCCAGTATCGCATTCACACGATCATAGTCTATGGGTTCCATCATCTTCTCGTAGGTCACATCATCCACCGAAGAGTAAAGCCTGTCATTCAGCCCGAAAGTGTCCAGCAGTGTTTTTATCCGGTCGAACCCGCTTTCATTGCCGCGGTTCTTGTATACTACCGCGAACGGCTTTCTGAACAATATGGAGAACGCGGCGGCATGGAAGGAATCGCCCACCACGAAGGAGGAATCGCGAAGACACTTGATCCAGTTCTCGACTACGCCCACGTCTGTTATCGGTGTCGGTGTCACACCTGTGGGTTTCATACCGAATCTCTCGACCTTTATCAGTCCGCACCCGGCTTCCTCAGCTATCCTCTCGGCTTTGAACTTAGATACGTCCGCGCCGTAGCAGAAAGCATAGTTGTTGGGGAACATGGCCTTCGAGTTAGAAATCAGCTCTTCGTAATGTCTCTCGTCGCAGAGCATCACCGGATCCAGAATGACTTCGGCCCGGACACCGTATTTCTCGCATAGTTCCGCGCCAGTCCTCTCCCTGACTGAAACGAAATCGAAACGTCTCAGCAGCTCCGCAAACTTTTCCTCCTCCTCCTCCGAACCATTGAAACGGTCGCTGCCGAAAGAAGAGGCGACGGAGATTCTCTTCCTCCAAGGGGATACGAAATCGAGTGCGTAGCATTCCAAAGAGGACTGACTTATGAAGCGTCTATTCCAGACCTGGTCGGAACCCACCAAGAATCTGGAAACCCTCAGGTTGAGTTCTCTCTCATCATCCATGTCCTTGTGGTAGCGGGAAACGTTGTAGAATGGGTATTTCATACCGAGAAGCACAGGAGACGGCGGCGCCCCTTTGCTGACATTCCTGGCTTCGATCAATATGGGTTCCAGCCCCATGTCCGTTATCAGTCTGTAGAGGGCGAAGTATGTGAGAACCCCCCCATAGTTATGAACTCTCCAGAATCCGGTTATTCCCACATCAAATTTCCATTTCAGGCTGTAGTCCACGGCCTTGAGGAACGGATGCCCTCTTTTCAAGAGATAAAAGAAACGCTGGCGTGATAAGGGGGGTGTTCTTGTCTGTTTGAGCCTATTGAATCTCTTGAGGAAGGACAAAGGTATCTCCTTCAAATAGGTTGCATTCCGACAGGCCAATTCAAAAAGCTCCATTCCCTTTCTGTTGTTTATCATTACGCAACTGATTCCATTGGACAGGTCTGTGTCAGAAATTATCTTGTCGGCACTCCAGAGATCCCCTATGCTGACATCTCCCTGTCTCGGAGCTTCTGCGAACAGGCAGTCGTAACAGGCAGCAGGTTTTGTTATGTCGCCAAGAAAAGCTTTGAAGTAAGCATCTGAAAGGCTTACCTTCTCAGATCCATCTTCGAACCTTATAACAGATGTTCCAAATGGATATTTCTTGGAGCGGAATTGGATTTCTTTAACCTTCTTTCCTTCGGAAATCTCTCTCAGATACCGACGGTACATTCCTTTGGAAGGGAGTCCTCCGCACAACAGATCAACCGTCAGGAGGTTGCCGTTATCTCCTACGAATCTCCTAAGGCCCGCCACCTGGCACGGGCATCCCGAGAACAGGACGATTTTTCCGGAATCCACCAGGTCCTTGATCTCCTTATGCGTCGTACCCATATCGCTGAAGATGTACTTGGATCCGTGCATAGCGGCCAGACCCTCTTCGTTATCCGTGATCTTGAAAACCACGTTCATGTCTTCATCGTATACCGCGCCGCAGACGTATCCTCCGCGGGAGAGCACCTCCCGGGCGAACAGGGTGAAGGCACCTCCGGAAGAGCTTTCCGTCAACACGTCTTCCGAGGCTTTCACCGCATAGCACATCGGAGCGGCGTCGTTGCCGGATTCACTGTTTATCTGAGGGCACACCTCGGTGCAAATGCCACAGGAAACGCATATCCCCGGGTCGACTCTGGAAACACAGAATCCCTCATCATCCAATACCATCGTTATGGCTTCGGAGGGGCAGGCGTTGAAGCAAGCGTAGCATCCCGAGCATGTCCTCTTATTCTCTCTGAGAAGCGCGTCTATGGCTTTTTTCGACACGTGCGCTTCATCAGCAGTTGTGTTTATCAATTGCTCGAAAGCACCTTCCGTTATCAATGTCTTTTGACAACCCAGAATGGAGGGAGAATGGTTTTTCAGAGCGATGGATTACCGGTTTTGAGAATCGGGGACAGCGGTATCCCCGCAGTCATATAATAAGCATTTACAGGCACATGTCGCATTAATTATATGAACCGATTTTATAAAATTTAAGGAACCTATGCACCCTTTTTATATAACAAATGTGCCGGGGAGAACCACGACAATCTCACGCCGTCAGACGTAATACCGTGCGTACGTTCCGTGTTGCCTGCCCTGGTTCCGGCGCTCCCAGTCAGCCAGACTGAGCATCACTGTATCCATCAGCTCGAGGAATTCTATCCCCTGGTATCTTATCTCGATGGCATCGTCGCATAGCCTCATCCTGTTGAGGCTGAAGTACTCCATGGCCCCCGAAGATCCCCAGAAGACGTTGGGCTGATATATCACGATCTTGCACATGTCGAACGAGCTGAAAACATCGCACAGGCCGCTCCTGGAGGAGATCACGTGACCGGCGTATTCATAATACGCCTTCATCATGCCGTATGGCACGGAGAGCCTCACGGAACCGGCCACCGGATCTTCATCGTCCCCGCAGTTCGTGCATACAGAGTACCCTGCTTGTCCGAGTCTGGCTGCAAGCTCTATCCAGAACCATTCGGGCAACCTTCCCAGAGTCTTCACCGAGGGTGCAACGATGACGGTCCTTCCTGGTTTCAGTCTGTTGCTCCGGAAGTACTCCGCCACGCTCTCGTCGAAGGGACGGAATCCGGGGACCACGGCCTCCAGCTCAGGACCCATGCCGAAGACGCCGTAGGAGTACATGTCCCGGTAGTTCAGGCCGTTGTAGTTCCTCATACGGTCCGATATGCCCATTTTGGAATTCGGAGGGTCGGCATGCAGAACGAACATGTTTAGTCTTCCGAATCCACAGACCGTCCCCATCAGCATGATGTCGTCCATCTCTTTCTGCTCGAAGGAAACTATGTTGGAGAAACCGAAAAGCGCGGCGATCCTGGCACAGGCCGCCCCTATCACGCACACGGTCGCCGTCTCGTCCCTCCTTTCCTTCAGTATGCCGCAAAGGAGAGACAGTGCCAGGTACACGTCTCCTGTTCCTTTGTACGGGCAGATGTATATCATCCTCTCCGATCCGGCCGCCGCCCTTAGATAAAGGTCGGTCCATTCGAGGGATTTGAATTTGAAGTAAGCATGTAGGAAGACATCATTCCTTGCGCGTACAGCCAGGCTCTTGGCCAGAGCGAACACGCGCCCCTTCACGGAAGCTATCACTTACCAGCCCTCTTTCAGCAGGTTCAGCACACAGGGGTCCCGGCCATCGTACGAGGGGCGGGTCCAGACCCTTCTGAAAGGTATGATGAAGAACACGCCAATGGCCACGATCTGTTCCATGGTCAGTCCCTTTGCACCCAGAAGCCTATGGGCGTTGCGACCCTCAGGTCTTTCCAGGGATACCACGACCACGTCGTATCCCGGTTCCAACAGGGGATAAAGCATCAGGAAGGACAACATCTCCTTCTCCTCCAGGAGGATTTTCCCGTAGATCTTGTCCGTGAAAAGCTCCGCAGATCTGTACACGCCTTCGCTGGAGGTTACGATCAACGCGTTTCGGGACAGGGTGCGCACAAGGTATTCGTCGATGTAGAGAAGTCCGTAATAATTCAGATCCGACCGGTCGTGGGGGAACAACACGATGGTGGGCCGGTCCCCCTGCTTTATGCCTTTCAGTATCTTCCTGTACGCCTTCTTGCCTGATGAGCACTCCCTGTAGGAATCCCATACAGAATCCAGCAGGTTTCTCTTCATCGATTCTTCGATCCTCATGCTTTCAGTCGCCTATGTTCACGAATCCGATCCGGGCAGAGCCAAAACGCTGTCCCTCCCTGTCCTCTTCATCCCATTCAAGTGCGTGTATGCGTATCTCGCCTCCCCTGCCTGCGGAATCGAACATACCCAATCCGAGCCGGGGAGGGTCGTCGGACAGGAAGTAGACGTCGGTGAGGGATGTGCAGTACGTGAACGCGTAGTCCCCCACGGATTCCACCGAGTGAGGTATCGTCACCATCTTCAGGGATGCACAGTCGTGGAAAGCCTGATACCCTATCTGCCTCACGCTGGACGGTATCTTGACCGATCTCATCATGCGGCAGCCGTAGAACGCCCCGGGTCCGATACTTCTCACACCGTCAGACACAAATCCGTGGTGGATCCCGTGACGGTACCTGCACCATGGGGAGTCGCACACGTTGTCCTTCACGTATATGCCCATCTCGCAGGACGTCCCGGGTATGGGCGTTATGCTTAGGATCCCGCCCTCCAGTTTCCATTCGATGTCCCCGGACACGCCCTTCGCGTTGAATGTCACCCTCGCGTCGTGTCCGACGACCTCCGGTGTGAACACCTCGGAGTCCGCCCACCCCTTGCTCCTGACGGTTATGATGTTGGATGCCGTGGGCAGGGTGTCGAACAGTCCGGATCCAAGCTGCGGCGGGGTGTCGGACAGGAAGTAGACGTCGGTGAGCGAGGTGCAGTATGTGAAAGCGAAGTCCCCCACACGTTCGACGGAATAGGGCACGGTCACAGTCCTGAGGGAGGCGCAGTCATGGAACGCCTGATCCCCTATGCATCTCACGCTTGACGGTATCTTGACCGATCTCATCATCTGGCAGTTGTAGAACGAACCACGGCCCACGGAGGCCACGCCATCGGATATGGAGACGGAATGGATTCCGGAACGGTATCTGTGCCATGGGGAGTCGCACACGTTGTCCTCCACATACTTCTCCATTTCGCACGGCGTGCCCTTAGCCGTTCCTATGCTCAGGATCCCGCCCTCCAGTTTCCATTCGATGTCCCCGGACACGCCCTTCGCGTTGAATGTCACCCTCGCGTCGTGTCCGACGACCTCCGGTGTGAACACCTCGGAGTCCGCCCACCCCTTGCTCCTGACGGTTATGATGTTGGATGCCGTGGGCAGGGTGTCGAACAGTCCTTTTCCTAACCGAGGCGGTTCCTCGGACATGAAGTCCAGGTTTGTGAGGGATGTGCAGTACGTGAACGCGTAGTCCCCCACGGACTCCACCGAATGAGGTACGGCAATCGTCCTGAGGGAGGCGCAGTCATGGAACGCCTGATCCCCTATGCATCTCACGCTCGGCGGTATCCTGACAGACCTGAGCATGGAGCAGTTGTAGAACGCCCCCGCTCCGATGTTCACCACCCCGTCCTCCAACACCGCATGTCTGATGGCAGCATGGTGCTCGTACCACGGCGAACAGCAGACGTTATCCTTTACGTACGTGCCCATCTCCCCGTTACTTCCGGGTTCCGGGAATATCCTCAGCGTACCGTCCTCGAAGCTCCAGCCCGTCCCTATACCTTCTTTTTCCATAATTACCTCACAATCTCCTGTCTATGCGGAATCCTGGGTCCAAGAACCTGTCCCGGACCGTGTTGATGGAAATCGCCGTCCTCAGTCCTGACGGTTTCATGTCGTTGATCAGTATCCTCTCCCCATTCGGGGCTCCGAATATGGCCAGGTCGAATCTGATTCCCCTCTCCTTGAGGAACCTAAGCGTGGATTCCCTCTCGCTCTCCTGGCGGGAGGTGAGTATTATCACCATGTCGTCCTCGGGGATTCCGTTCAGGAACTCCTCGGCACCCTCCAGCAAGGTGTCCTTTCCGTCGGTCAGATATCCGTTGTGCCTGACTATCGTGCCGTCCAGATCTATGATCCAGGTCTTCTTGAGAGCGGAAAGGGCTTTGTCGTCGTCATGCGTCCCTGAGCTGAACACCTATGTGCCCTCCCGGATGGTTCTCCTTGAACATGTCAAGGGTTATGCCCATAATGTAGCAGATGCTGATCGCCAGGTTCTGCAGGACTATCAGGTTGATGGTGGTGGAGTTGTTCGGTATGATGTTCCATGGGTCCCCTTCGCTTTCCAGTTCCACCACCAGGGACCGGGTGGCCATCCTCTCCACCGTGCTGCCCCTCTTGAAGGTGAGCGCCCAGTCCAAAGCCCTCTTCTTCTTGATGTACTCCAGCAGGTATATGGACTCGCAGGTCTCCCCGCTCTTTGTGAGCATTATGACAACATCGGAATCCCTTATGACGCCCAGGTCCCCGTGCACGGCCGTGTTGGTATGGACGAAAGCGGCGTTCAGACCCAGGGACCACATAGTGCCAACGAACTTCTCGCATATTGGCACATTCTTGCCCAGGCCGGTGACGACGACCTTCCCGCCCCTTCCCAATGCGGAGACGCAGTCGTCCACGAGGCATCCGAACTCCGAAGGGTCTATGCTCTCCAGGGATTTCCTGAGCTCCTCCAAGGTTCCTCCGAATATGCCGTTCAAGAGATATCCTCCATGTGGTATATCCCGTTGTAGAACGCCCCGCATATCGAGTCGTAATCATCCCAGGCGTATGTGGTCAGAGAGAGCCAGATCAGGGAATGTATCAGCCTTACCTCCTTCTCCCCGACACTTCCGGGTATCATCTCGAAGAAGACATCCGACATGTCCTCCCACCCGTTGGAGGCTATCTCGAGGTCTATGCCGCCGTCGATTCTTAGCCTGAATCTCCTCAGATTGAACTGGTCGTAGTTACCGTAGAGGGAGTAGTACAGCTTCGCCCAGTCGTAGAGAGGGTCCCCCATGATCTCGGTCCTGCCGAAGTACCCCCTGGGATCCAGAAGGACGGGATCCCTACCGTCCCTCAGCATTATGTTGGAGAATGTGCAGTCTCCGTGTATGAGGCGGAATCCGGGACAGCACATCCTTTCGACGGTATCCCTGACCCACCCCTCGTTGAAGAAGACGTTTCTGCATTCGCGTCCGTTGACATTTATGTACTCCTCTTCGGAGTGCGGTATCAACGGCCGGACCTTCCTGAGGCGGGACATGGTCTTCTCGTAGTACGCCATCATTATGCTGTCCCTGTCCGCCTCGCAAGACTCCAGGGAGTGCAGGTCGCTCAGGCATCCCACGATGCTGGCCAAAGTGTCCTCCTTCTGTCTTCTGGACATCTCGTACGCGTATACGTTGCGTCCGTTAATCCGCTCCATCACCAGGGGGCAGATGGAATGTATCCTGGGTATAGACCTGTATCCAAGGCCCATGACGTGGGAGTACCATGCCCGTTCCCTCACTGCCAGTTCGTCGCCCTGCCGGTCTATGCCCTCCTTGACAATCAACCCGTTATCCGTGTACAGGCGGTTGAAGGGCCTGCATCTCCCCTCCTCCGGCAGCGGAACCCTCTCCAGCAGGCCGTACTCCTCTGTCTCGCCAACATCGAATGGAATGAACTCGAGTCCCGTCTCCTGCAGCCAGCGTACGAACTCTCCGGATTCGGGAACGTTCTCCTCCAGGAACCCCTTGTCAGGGAACGTGAACAGCCCCACGACCCCCGCTTCGCCGGAGGGCTTCTCCAGCAAGGCCCCTTCGTAGCTCCATCTGCAGGGCATCCTGCAGGAGACGCCGATGCGGTTCCTCCCGTCGAAAGGTATCTCCAGCGCCCTGTCGAGTATCAGGTCGGACCAGACGAGGGCGAAGCCCTGTCCCGGAGGGATGTGCTTCAAGGCCTTCCTAATTCCCGCGCACGTGCCGGTACTTCCTTCCGAGCTCACTATCCGGTATTCCACCCCGTCCGCGAAGACAGAGAGATAATCGGACAGGACATCTAATTTGTAATCGGCTATTATGGTGTAATCCGCCTGCGGGTATCTGCGGAAAAGATGGAAGATCACGGGAAGGTTATCGATCGACACAAGTCCCTTGGGTTTGTTATCGGTCAGGTATCCCAGCCTGCTGCCCCTCCCCCCGGCCTGGACTATGAAGTGCATACGAGTCTCCCTCCTTTTCGGATGCCGGGGGTTCATCCTTCCCGACTCTCATGGCGTTCTTTGCTCTTGCATTCCACGACATATCTCAGATTCGACAGGTGCTCATACATGGCGCCGGTCACGCCTTCGAAGATGCTATCCAGAGGACAGACCAGCTCTACGAGCTGGTAGGGTCTTCCGACCTCATACTTCTTCCCGATCCTGGATTGTACTATGTGCTTCTCCTTGAGGCTCTTGACGGCCCTGGAGACCGCGGACTGCTTGATTCCCGTCAGATTCTGCATCTCAAGGTGCGTGAGACGGCTGTACACGATCAGACACACCACCACGCGAACCTCCGAGGTGTTGAGCGAAGTGCTGCTAAGGGTCCACTCCAAAGACAAAAGGCAACGGTTAACACACTCCTGATCCAATCCGTCGAAGCACGAGGGCCGGCGGATAACGTCGGGATTGTAGTATCTGTTGACTTTCACGTACGACAGCATCGTTTCCAGCTCGTCGCCGTTCTTCGCCAAGATATCCTCGAAGCATCCTTTTATCAAATTCTTCTCACCACACTTGTGTTATATCCTAAAATCATCCTTACCGGGTCCATCCGTTCATCCTCCGCATCTCCGGGCGGGTGTAGATGCGCCCCTCCCGGTAGTAGTAAAGGAAGAACGTGCGTATCGCGGCGTAGTAGAGTCTCGGGAAGCAGAGGTACGCCAGAGCCTCCGGGGACAGAGGAGATGAAAGGTTCCTGCGGATCATCTCCCTGCATTCCCTGCCTTTGGCGTATCCCATGAATCCGACGTACGACATATGCCCGCTGGACCTCAGACGCACAAGCGCCGAACCCCTGTCGAAGACCCGTGACATCTCCGCATCATCCAGGAAGAATACCTCCAGGTCGTCGTACCTTCTTATCTCCGAAGCCCCCCTCTCATCGTTCATGTCACGGTCGTTGCATATAGACCCGGGATTCTGGATGTACGCGTAGAGGGGTTTAGTGAGGTAGCATATCTTGGAGGAGCACGATATGGCCACGCAGGTGAACCATATGTCCTCGGCTATGCCGCGGGGGAACCTTATCCCATGGTTGAGAACCATCCCCGCGTCGTAGAGCATCGACCAGGAGGTGACGGGTATCCTGCCCTTCAGCCTCAGCCGCATGGCGGCCAGGCGGTCCATTTCGATTGCCGAGTAGTCCCCGTCCCCGGTCCGAACAGGTTCCGGACGGCGGGTGTATATGAAATTGCAGATGACGATGTCCGCCCCCTGAGCCTTCATGGACATCATCTCCGAAAGGAAGGTCGGGGAGGGGACATCGTCCACGTCCAGGAACCAGAGGGAGTGGCCCCTGGCGTTGTCCATGCCCAGGTTCTTCGCGCCGCCGAGGCCGCCCGCGTCCTCCTGGAGGACGATTCTGGAGTCGGAGAGCCGCCCCATGTTGAGCTCGACCGCCCCGACCGAATCGTCGGCGCTCTCCGTGCAGGCGACGAATATGACCTCGAAATCGCTGTAGGTCTGACCTGCCAGAATGTCCACTATCCGGTGAACGTACTCCGAGCCGTTGCGGACGGGAACAATGACGCTGACCTCGGGGGTTTTTACTGCCGCCACGGTGTTGAAGTCATATATTTTACTTATATAACGCCTTATATTATAACACGTTATCATTGAATAATACTGTTGATACGTACGTTCAACGCTACGTATCATCGGTGATCGATGCTCGTAGCTGTCACGGGTGCAGGGGGTTTCATCGGCAGGGCCCTGTCAGCCCTGCTCACCGAAAAGGGTCACGAGGTAATCGAGGTGGACAGGTCGTTCCCCGAAGGTCGCGCGTGCGGTAGGAGCCGCTTCCGTGCGGACCTTTCCCTGCCCGGATCCTGCGGAGCCCTTTCCGGGGCGGACGCCGTCTTCCATCTGGCTTCTAATTCCGACATACGCGCGGGGATGGCCGATCCAATGCTGGACCTGCGCGACACGTATCTGACCACAAGGAACGTCCTGGACGCCGCGGAGGAGTTCGGAATAGGGAAGATTCTGTTCGCATCCAGCTCCGCGGTCTACGGTACCAACGGCTGCGGAGCCTCCGAGACCTCCCGCCTCACGCCCGTATCGAACTACGGCAGGTTCAAGGCGGTCTCCGAAGCGGAGGTGATCGAACGCTCCTCATCCGAAGGTCCCAGATCGGTGATACTCAGGATGTCAAACGTGGTCGGGCCGGGTCAGACCCGTGGCGTCGTGCCGGATTTCATAGGCAGGCTGCTGTCGGACCCCGGGCACCTGGACATACTGGGGGACGGCAACCAGTCCAAACAGTACATTCATCTCGACGATGCCCTGGAGGCCATGTGCCATTTCATGGGGGATCCCGGACCCGGAGCCTCTGTGTACAACATATCCCCGCCCACGGCCATATCCGTGAGGGAGGTGGCTGACCTGGTCTGCGGTGCAATGGGCCTGCGCGACGTCAGGTACCGTTTCTCCGGTGGCGCGGCTGGGTGGCCCGGGGATGTTCCCAGGTACTGTCTGGATGCCTCCAAGGCGAAGGCCCATGGCTGGACGTGCGGCCGCGATTCGCGTGAAGCCGTGTCGTGCGCGGCCCGGGCCCTCTTCGGCTCCCGTGCCGCCGCCCGGTTCATCGGTCCAGCATCCATGCGATGTCCGTAGCCAGCTTCCTCAGACGATAGGGCGCGTCTCTGAGTGTCGGGACTATCGGGCGGTACTCCTTGTGCAGGGGGTCGCTCGCCCATTGCATCCCCCGGATGAACTCTCTCTCGTCACTTCTGGGTTCCAGAACCATCAGGGCGCACCAGGGCATCAGGTCCCTGTAGCTCACCGGAGGAACCTTATCCCCGAACACCCCCTTGAGGAGAGAGGCATAGCGGCACTCCCCCTCCAGAACACTCCCGTAGGTTCCGGCCCTACGCACCTCGCAGGGGGGATTGTCATCCTTGAATACCGGTCTGGGCCCCTCCATCCGCCGTATGGGGAACTCGGGGGAGCACATGAAGAACTCGGGTATGTTTATCATCATCCAACAGACGGGGCGCCTCTTCCTTTGGAAGGAGACGTAATCCAGTTCCTCGGTCTCACCCAAGGTCACGAAGTAGTATCCGCGGACCTCCGAATCCTCCAGGACCGACTCAAGCAGCCTCTGGGAGGAGAATCTGGCGGTGGTGCAGTCTATCACGTTCACCCGGTCCGATCCCCCGCAGACGGCGTTAAGGTACTCTCTGTATCCGCGCAATGCCTCGGAGCGGAGACCGTCCACCTCCTCCGATCTTTCGGCCAGGATCTCCAAAGCCTCCGCGTCCTTTCCCGAACGCGTCCCTCCTCCCCCCAACTCCTCCGAGAAATAGGACATCATGTACTCCGCGCGTTCGGCGGCGTCCCTCCTCCCCCCGCCCCGGGTTCCGTTCTCGGGGGAAGGTCCCGTCAGCACATGATGCAGTATGCGTGGGGCGTAGACGTATTCCGATCTGGATCCTGGGAAGAGTATGTCCATGACCCTCATCACTCCGTACCCGTCCCTCGATACGAAAAGGTTCACGGCATCCTCCGACAGCCGTTCAGACAGGAAACGGGCGTAGAAGGAGGTCAGAGGGCCCCCGTACCTGAGACCGAGCCTACGCCATACGTCCGCTTCATCCCCGTATTCCGATTCCAACAGCATGTCCATGGAGACGATGACGGACCTTCCCAGGGTCCTTGCGCGCCGGTAGAAGCGTCTGGCCCCACTGTGCTCCTTCATGTACCTCTCCATAGGGGGGGAGTACCTGAGCGCACGGATCCCCAGGGAGGATGGAACACTCAGGTCCGAGCGGCGGTCATCCCCTATGTGTACGATGTCGGCACTCCTTATCCCCAGGTCATCCAGGACCAGGCCGAACAGCGATCCCGACCTCTTGGTCGCTCCGGATTCGGATGACACGTAAATTTTCTCATGCTCGTGGATCCCGTTCTTCTCAAGCATGAGTTCTATGGCCTCCTTGGGAAGATACATGTCGGTGATGAGGACCGTCCGGGTGCCGGACCCCGTCAGATCGCGGAGCAGCCTCCGCATCTCCTCGTTGGGCAGGGACATTTCCAGCTCGTAGCGCACCTCGGCATCCTTCAGATGCCTGTAGCGCTCCGGAAGACGCCCGTATATGGCATCTAAGGTGGTCTCTCCTCCCCTCTCCCTCCTGGAAAGCCTCTCGGCGGATATCCTGGCATCGAAGAACCCTGGAGCGTCCAGGTCATGCTCCACATGCCTCAGGAGGTCGGTGGGTCTCACGTACGGTCTGAGTAGCAGGGTGTCGAACACATCCATCGACACGTAAGATGGCCCGTATTCCGATATCAGCTCCTTCATCCTGTCAGGCCGCAACGGTTCTCACACTCTCTTCAGGTTCTTCAGGGCTTCCCTGTTCCCGAACTCGGACGACCTCAGGAAAAGCTCCCTGGCCTTAACAGGATCCTTCTCAAAGCCCAATCCCTCCATGTACATGGTGCCCAGGAGAGCGGTCCCGATATGGTTGCCGGTGTCGGAAGCCATGGTGAACATCCCGGCGGCCTTTACCTCGTCCTTGTCCACACCGTTGCCCTTCAGATACATGTTCCCCAGGTCGATCATGGCGCCCTGATGGCCCCGGGAGGCGGCCAGTCCGAGCCATCTCTCGGCCTCCCTGCCGTCCCTGGGCCTTCCCAGTCCGTCCCGGTAGATGATGCCCAGCTGGTATGCGGAGGCTATGCTTCCGCGTCCGGCCGCGCCCGCGTGGATGTCCGCAGCCTCCTGCCGTTCGCGGTCGGACGGATCCATGCGGAAAAGGATGTCGGCGAGGTTGTTCTGAACCCTCAGATAGGCCTGGTCGGCGAACATGTCGAACCATCTCCTGGACTCCTCGGGGTCGGATTCTGTCCCCATTCCGTCCCTGTACATCACGGCTGTCTGGTAGAACGATTTCGCATCCCCCGATGTCGCGGCATCCTTGAACCACCGGAGGGCCTTTGGAAGGTCCCTCTCTGCGGCCATGCCCTTCAGGAACATGTTGGCGAGCTCGATCTTTGCCCTCATGTGGTGGTTCCCGGCGGCCTTCGAAAGCCAAATCTCCGCCAGCTCGCCGTTCTTCTCGGTGCCCAGTCCGTCCCGGTAGTTGAGCCCCAATTGGAACTGTGAGCTCACGCTGCCCGCCTCCGCGGCCCTGGAGAACCATCTCATGGCCTCCCTGCGGTCCTGCTTGACCCCTATGCCTCTAAACAGGCAGTCCGCATAGGATGCCTGGGCACGCAGGCACCCTCCTTCGGCCAGGCCCCTCAGCCGCTCCATGATCTTCTCCCTGTCCTTTCCAGGCTCCGGATTACCGGTCTCCGCCAGGCGTATCTGGGCGTCGGGGTTCCCCGCGTCCGCCGAGAGCCTGTACCAGGTCTCCGCCCCTGCCCGGTCCTCCTCCGTTCCAGTCCCGTAGTACATCATGTCAGCAAGATTGAGCTGGGCCTCCGGGAGGCCCCGATCGGCGGCCTTCCTGAACCATCTCACGGCCTCCCCGGGGTCCTCCGCGACACCCGAGCCGTCGCGGTACATCTCCCCGAGTCTGTTCTGGGCGGCGGGGTCCCCTGTCTCCGCCATTTCAGCCACAGTATCGAAGCAGTCCGTAAGGCTCTTCTCGTAGCGGTAGCAGACCGACTCCCCGCTTCCGATGTCCCGGACCCTGCCGCCATCTATCCATGCCACCCGGTCGCACATGCTATTGATTATGTCCTTGGAGTGCGAGGCCAGAATGATCGTCATGCCGCGCTTCTTCATCTCCCTGAATGAGTTGGAGCATTTCACCCTGAAACCAGCATCCCCCACCGACAGTATCTCGTCCACTATGATAACGTCGCATTTCACGTTCACCGCGACAGCGAAGGCCAGCCTGGCGTGCATTCCCGAGGAGTAAATCCGTACGGGATCGTCGATCTGCTCCTCCAGCCCAGAGTAGCTTATGATCTCGTCCATCATGCCGTCCATCTCCTTCTCGGAGAATCCGTACATGGAGCCCTTGATGCGTATGTTCTCCCTGCCGCTCAGGTCGCGATGGAATCCCATACCCAGCTCCAGGACGCTGGCGACCTTCCCCGAGACCTCGACCTCGCCCGAGTCGGGGTACATGACACTGGAGAGTATCTTCAGGAGAGTGCTCTTCCCGGAGCCGTTGCGTCCCACCAGGCCGAAAGTCTCCCCTTTGGATATCTCGAGGTCTATCCCTTCAAGGACGGTCCTCTTGCGACTGACCCTCCGCCTGCGTCCGTTCGGCGACCCAGGACCCGCCACCAGGCATTCCGTGTTGAACCTCTTGGTGACGTTCCTCACCTCCACTGCATTTCCTTCCTTCATCACAACCTCTCCGAGAATCCTCTTTCCAGGCGCTTGAACACGGTTATGCCGATGATGAACGAGGCTGCAGCCAGGATGGAGCAGACCAGGATGTCCCCGGCATGGGGCAGGACGCCGTCGTAAAGTATGGAGTGGAAGCATTCGATGAAATAAGTCAGGGGATTGATCCGCAGCACCCACTCCAGCATTGCCCCCCGGGAGGAGTCCATCATATACAGTATCGGCGTCACCCAGATCCAGAGCATGGTGACGATGCCGACCCCGTATGCCACGTCCCGTACGTAGACGGTGGCGGCCGAAAGGGCGAGAGCCCATCCGGTGGAGAAGACCGTGAGCAGGGCCACCACGAAGGGCAGGGCGATAAGGGCGAGAATGTCGAAACCGTGTCCTGACAGAAGGACGAGAGTTATCACTATGATGTATGATATTGTGAAGTTGATCAGACTCGAGGCTATCGTGGAGTAAACCAGAACATCCCGCGGGAAGTACATCTTCTTCACCATCTCGGCATTGCCGATTATGCTGTGGCAGCCGGAGTTCAGAGCAGAGGAGAAGAGGTGCCAGGGGAACATACCGGAACACAGGTAGATCCAGTAGTCGTCTATGGTCCTCCCGAACACCGAAGAGAAGACCAGCATGAATATAAGGACCATGGATATGGGGTTTACCAGGTGCCAAAGGTATCCTATAAGGGTGTTCCTGTACCTGCCTTTGAGCTCCCTTGCCACAAGCTCCCGGAACATGAATCTGTAATTGAACAGCTCTCTAAGCCAGCGTTCTGTCCTCTCGATCAATGCCGCCCCTCGGAGTTCAGTGCGAACTGAACGTCACTGTGAGTGCTAACGCGGATATATGGGGTCCAATTTTATGACGGGTCGTCATAGAATGCTGCGTCCGTCAGCGCGGTGTCGAATACGTCCGGCCGTACGGGAGAGGATCGGGGCGTCCGACCCGCCTTCCGCTCATCCGGCCGTCCCCTCATCGAACTGGCTGTTGTAGAGCTCGCTGTAGAATCCGCCCAGGGCCAGAAGCTCCGTGTGGCTGCCCTTCTCCACGATGTTGCCGTCCCTCATGACCAGTATGATGTCCGCGTTCCTGATGGTGGAGAGGCGGTGGGCGATAACGAAGGATGTACGTTTCTCCGTAAGACGGTCCATCGCCTCCTGGATGATCCTCTCGGTCCTGGTGTCCACAG
>Ga0265295_1005653_pt1 | contig 15716 bp, 14 predicted proteins | sample Munlansysbiofilm_FD_192503 | JGI IMG/M metagenome (GOLD analysis project Ga0265295, IMG submission 192503) | Leachate microbial communities from a municipal landfill in Southern Ontario, Canada - Methane capture system biofilm | ecosystem: Engineered > Solid waste > Landfill > Unclassified ... | reverse complement strand
GCGCTCATTGCTTCAGATGCTGCTATTACATGAGGAAGGAAAAGTGTTCCTGCTTCGAACTGGTCTCCTACTTCATTCATTCCAGCGGTGAATCCATCCTGAATAAGATCAACAGGATCTACACCTGTATCCAAAGATTCCTGTGCTACTGCTTCACATGCATCATTGTCAAAATCTAAAACCGCTGCTTTTGCTTTTGCGATAATCTCTTCTTTAGTTGCCATTTTTTGTACCTCCATTCAATTATTTTGCTATTCGCTGCATGAATTCCTTGTCTTTTCTTACAACAAAATTATTCATCTCTTTCACAATATCTCTATCCATGCCGCAGGGGTCATGGTTCTCCAGAATCCACTCCACTTTTTCATGTGCTAAGTCCACTGCTGTTTTAGAACCCTGTTTCTCCCAGGGACCTCGCATATTCCTGTCAAAAGTCAATGGGTTTGACTGTCCTGCAATTCCTTCACGGGTGGAGGCCAGAGATAGATAATGTTTTCCAATGCCTACCTTTTTGATATCATCTATACAGATGTTCTCTTCGGTGATATTGAGTCCTTTGAGAATATGCTTCATGGAACCAAAAATATCATTGTCTATTACAAGTTGCTCAAGTGACATGGTCATACCGCCATCAAGAACACCCCCCATCATAATAAGATTTGCACCTGCGAGTGCGGGCAACATTGCCAGACCTCTCTCTGCACCGGTTTGTATATCAGGGATCTTACTGTCAGTCCACCCTGCCATAACAGAAGCAGTCGGTATTTTATAATACTGTGCAAGCTGTGCAACAGCAGAACTCAAAAGTGCAAGTTCTGGAGAACCTACGGCTGCAGTCCCAGATTGCAGGTCCATAATAGTATTGGCACAACCATAAAGTACTGGAGCTCCCCTGTTTACGAGCTGTGACAGGGTCATGCTTGCAAGAATTTCTGCATTCTGTGTTACAAGAGTGCCAGCAAGGGTCACAGGGCCGGTTGCACCTGCAAGAGCCATGCTAATTACATGTGAAGGAATCATATTCTCTGCACATTTGATGGTAAGTTGCGTCACATTATTGGAAAGCTCCAGAGGACTTGTGGTGCAATAGCATAGCTTAATAAGTGGCCTTTTTCTGGCCATCTCCTCATCTCCTCCGTATGCAATCTTGTTCAGCTCGTTATAATCTTCGAAACTCGCTTCTTCAGGGCTTCCATAGGAGGTTGGTTTGGTTGTATTGATAAGAGATGTTGACAATTCGTGCAGGTCTCCTCTTCCCTTCTCCATCCAGTCCACAGCTGTAACCGTAGGATCAGTAACATCATAGTTGTCACACCAATCAGCGATAATCATACTCTTACGAAGGTCTTCTTCTGTTGTTGGTCTGATGGATGTACTACCATCCTTTGAATAATCGAGCATCTGGACTCCCACGCCAAACGGGCCCCAATGTACTGAAGGACCTGCACGAAGCATAACGTCTTTCTTTTTGTCCAATGCTGCAAGTCGTACTTTACTTGGGGTGTATCTGATGGCATCTATAATCAAATGTTCAGGTATCTTCACTATACCTGTTTTATAGTCAACATCACATCCTGCCTCAGCGTAAATATTCTGGGCTTCAGCATCTTCTGTGTATACTCCTATTGTTTCAAGAATTTCAAAAGTTGCCTGTGTGATGAGATCCATATCAGCCTTAGAGAACATATCTAAACCAATCCTCTCTTCTTGAGTTATATTATTATATCTCATATTCAAGCACCTCTCATGAATTCGTTATCTTTTATTGCAACAAATGTGTTCAGATCCTGCACTATGTCAGCATCAAGGCCACAGGGGTCATGGTTTTCAAGAATCGACATTACTTTTTCATGTGCAACCGTTGCAGCATCTTTTGCACCCTGGAGCTCCCATGTGCCACGCATGTTCCTGTCAAAAACCAACGGATTGAACTGAGTAGACATGCCGTTACGTGTTGAAGCTAATCCAAGGAAATGTTTACCAATACCGATCTCTTTGATATCATCCATCAGAAGATCCGCATCTGATATCTTTACTCCCCCAAGAAGGCGGTTTATCATTGCAATAATATCATTATCAATAACAAGCTGCTCTAAGGAGACCGTCTGACCCATCTCTAACATGCCGCTACCATATATCAGGTTTCCACCTGCGAGTGCAGGCAACATTGCACTCATGCATTTTTCAAATCCGGCCTGTTCATCAGGCACCTTACTATCAGTCTACGAACCTGCAATATCAGTGCATGGGATATTATAATACTCGCATAGTTGTGCAGCAGCAGCACTAATAAGTGCCATCTCTGGAGCACCGACCGCAGCCGTCCCTCGCCTCTGGTCCATGATAGTAGTGGAGCAGCCATATGTAACAGGAGCACCTTTATTTACAATCTGGGCAAGAGCGATACCAGCCAGAACCTCTGCATTCTGAACCACCAATGTTCCTTCCAGAGTGATAGGCCCGGTACCTCCGGCCATTGCCATACTCAGAACACAATTTGGAATATTGTGTCGTGCCGATTTTATTGCTATTTGTGAACCAACATCGCAAATCTCAAGAGGACTTGTTGGACAATAGCACATGTTGATAAGAGGTCTCTTTATAGCCAGTTCCTCATCCCCGCCATAGACCATTTTTGTAAGCTCAAAATAGTCATCAAATCCATCAGGATCCGGTTCACCATAAGTAAATGGTTTAGTAGTATTTGACAGAGCTACGGCAAGTTCATGAAGGTCGTTTCGTCGTCCTTTTCCTACAATATCTACTGCTGAAACAGTAGGATCAGCAACATTGTAGCTGTCACACCAATCACAGATTGTCATGGACTTTTTCAGATCTTCTTTAGTTGAGGGGCGCACGGTGTGTTTCCCGTTCACATCATATTCAAAAGACTGAATTCCTACGCCAAAAGGCGCCCAGTTCACAGCACCTCCAGCCTCTACGATAACATCCTTCTTTTTGTCAATTGCTGCAAACCTGACCCTGCTGGGTGCGAATCTTAATGCGTCGGTCACCACATATTCGGGGATTTTTACGACACCTAATTCATAATCAACATCACAACCGGCTCTATCATAAAGCGCCAGTGCTTCAGGGTCACTAATCCCAATACCAACATTTTCAAGAACATCAAATGTAGCCTGAGTTATGTGGCGGACATCTTCTTTAGATAACATTCCCAGTGATAGACCATCGAGCTCACCTGCATAAGAAGACTCATATAAATTCATACTTATACCTCATGTTTTAGTATCCATTTTATTCAATTTACTGCTAGGTCAATTGAGAATGGCTTCTTACTTGTGGTATAGTACCAGTAAATCCTATATGATCTATTATATATAAAATTTGTTGTCGATAGAGTGTTTTTATATATAATTCTTTTGGTAAAATAACAAATATTATAAATAAAGTAATTTGTATTAGATGGAATGTGGTAGAAGAGATAATTTATATAGAAATAACAAATCTAGAAGATAGTATTTGAATAATCACATTTAAAAAATAAAAAACTCAGAAAATAGAGTGATAGAAGATGACTGAAATTATACACTGGGCAGATGTCATTGCTGAAGAAGCAGCAAAAGGCGGCAAGAAGCATCTGATATCTACAGGAATTACACCATCTGGCCATATCCATATCGGCAACATGAGGGAGGTCGTAACAGCTGATGCAGTATACATGGCAATGCAGAAAGCAGAAATAGATGCTGAATTCATATTCATGGCCGACAACTTCGATCCACTTCGTAAGGTATATCCTTTCCTTCCGGAAAGCTATGCTGAACACGTAGGAAAACCAATTTCCGAGATCCCATGCCCGTGCGGAGAATGTGAAAGCTATGCAGAACACTTCCTAAATCCTTTCATCGAAGGTCTTAAGAAACTTGGGATTTACCCGAAGATCTACCGTGCAGATGAGCTTTACAAGAGTGGAAGATTCATCGAGACCATCAAGATCGCCCTGATCAAAAGGGATGGCATCGCAAAGATATTCAAGGAAGTCTCAGGAAAGGATGTTGCACCTGAATGGAGCCCATTCAACCCTATCTGCCAGGAATGTAAAAAGATAAACACAGCGATAGTTACCGGATTCGATGCAGATACTGAGACTGTGGACTACAAATGTTCCTGCGGTCATTCTGGCACGGTCTCAATGGCAGGAGGCGGAAAGCTTACCTGGCGTGTGGACTGGCCTGCAAAGTGGAAGATGCTTAATGTAACTGTGGAACCTTTTGGAAAAGACCACGCTTCAAGAGGTGGTTCGTATGATACGGGCCAGGCCATATCAAAAGAGATATTCGGATATGAGCCTCCACATCCAGTAGTCTATGAATGGATCATGCTTGGTCAAAAAGGTGCCATGTCATCGTCAACAGGTGTTGTTGTTTCCATTTCAGATATGCTTAAGGTAGTCCCTCCTGAGGTACTGCGTTACCTTATCATCCGCACAAAGCCTGAAAAGCATATAAGGTTCGACCCGGCATTACCGCTGCTCACACTTGTGGATGAGTTCGAACGCCTGCAATCAAGTGACAAGGCTACAGCATACGATAAAAGGATGATAGAACTCTCATACGCATCAGGGATTTGCCATACGGATATCCCTTTTAAGCATATGACTACAATATATCAGGTTGCAGCAGGCGATTTTGATAGAATAATGGACATTGTCAAAAGAGTGGGCTATGATACTTCAAATGAGAAGTGCATACGTGAACTTACTGATAATGTCGGAAACTGGCTTGAGATGTATGCTCCTGACAATGCAAAGTTCAGTGTACAGGAAGGAATATCTGTAAATGCTGCAAATCTCAGTCCCTTCCAGAGAGCTTTTCTGAACTCATTCTCAGAGATGCTGGAAAAAAGTGCTGAATTGACAGGTGAGGACTATCATAACCTGGTATATTCCTCAAAGGAAGCTGGTTCTGAATTAAATACAATGATAGCCGCTGCAATGGACTTAAGCCCGGAGTCATTGGAAGTAAATCCCAAGGAACTCTTCAAGGCAATATACATCTCTGTACTCGACCAGGCATCAGGTCCAAAGGCAGGCTGGTTCCTTTCTTCACTTGAGAAGGACTTCCTTATCAAACGCTTTAGGGATGCAGCAGCATACAGACCCTGATCATGGAAAACAGTTCTTTCCCGGGCAATAGTTCAAAGTCTCATTTCTTTGCCTGGGATGAAGAATACAAACATGTGACATGGGGCGGTCCCAGGTCGATATCAATGCTTGAGGACTTGGTAGTCCCTTCATCCTGTGTGCTTGATCTTGGTTGTGGAAATGGTAGATTCCTTCTTCCTCTGTCCCGCAAATATGAGTCGGTGGGTACTGATGTGTCAGCAACTGCTATTAGCAGGGCTCGCTCTTACCTTTCTAAGAACAGTAGTAAGGATAATTTGCAGGCCGAATGTCTTGTATCGAGCATAAATTCTCTTCCTTTTTCTGATGATTCCTTTGATGCTGTTCTTTGTCTTGGTGTCGTTCAGCATCTGCTGGAGGGGGAAAGGCAGATGGCAATAACTGAGATCAAGAGGATCATGAAAGATGGATCTATTCTTGTCATTGAAGTTTTCGGGACCGGGGATATGAGATATGGTGGCAACGAGATCGAAAAAAATACATTCTCCAGGAAAAGTGGTATTATATACCACTACTTTAGCAAAGAGGAGCTTTCATCTCTGCTCTGCGGATTTGAAATTATAGAAATGAATGATATTATTTCAGAAAAAATATTCGGTGGCAAACCGCACAGGCGCCACCATATAAGGGCAATAGCCCGTCTTTAGAATGCAATTCCAAAATAGCTTAATGCAATTATCAGCAATGCACCCACCACGCCTGCAATTGCACAGATCAGGATGACTATCCAGTCGTAAGCAATTTCCAGTCCTAATGCCAGGTTTCCTATAACAAGCACTATAAGCCCCATGATAGTGTTTATTACCATGTTCTTTGCAGTCTTTAATACCTTCCAGAGAAGAATTGCAGCTATGATAGCTACTATGAGAATTACTATTTCAGTTACCATGATCACCTCTTTTATATTACGATGATAAGTATTTAATTGTTACTTCAAAATCATGGCTCGTTTAAGGAGGTCAATGATCGGTTCCACAAATTTGATGGGGATTATTTAGTAAAATTAAAATAATAGTAAGTATTTATATAATTTATGAGATGCAAGATATCCATTCAAAAAACATCTTCCACATCCATCCATTTTGATTATCAGTATGGACTTGCATCGATGCTGTACAAACGTCTTGCCAATGCCAATATAACTCTTGCAAATGAGCTTCACAGCCACCAGGGATTCAAGTTCTATACTTTTTCCAATCTTGTGATCGAGGACAGGATTGCGGACAAAAAAGGTTTGAATTTTACCAAAGCGCATTTTTTTATATCTTCACCAGACCCTGAGTTCATTCGCAGTTTCACCGAAGGGCTGCTTATGGAACCGGAGTTTTTCCTGGGAAGGGACACAAAAGCAAATTTTGTGATAGAGAGTGTGGAAATACTGCCACAGCAGAAGTTCTACGACACCTGCACTTTCAGAACCCTCTCACCATTATATGTGAAGACCATGAGAAAAAAAGGAGATAAGCTTGCTGAGTTCGATCTCTATCCCAAGGATGCTAAGTTCTACGAGAATCTTCACACAAATCTGACTTCCAGGTATGAGGAATACTACGGACATAAGGCCGAACATGATTTTTTCGATATACTTGATGTGAATACCTTCAAACCAAAGCGTGTATCCATAGGGAACAGTTTCAGACGATGCAGCCTGTTAACGATGACACTTGAAGCAAGCCCCGAACTTGTGAAGTTTGCATATGATGCCGGCTTGGGAGAGAAGAACGCGATGGGTTTTGGGTGTCTGGAGGTGGTGGGGTGAATAGTTTCAGTAAGCTTGATAAATGTTTATGTAGTAATGTTCTGTATTCGTTAATTGTTAAATGTATTTCAGCATGTGCGGGGAAGAAAGATGTATAATTTCATTGTAAACTTATTTTCAGAAGATGACTACAGTACTTTGCTGGATACTGAGACATCAAATCAAAAAATAGGAAAAGCAAAAGCTTTGGTTATTCCTCCGAATATAACAGATGAACCATTTGTTATTGATCCTGCCAATCTTGAAGATGAATTTGATCAAAGACCTTGGCTTAAGGCGTATGGTTTTAAATATTTTAAATCAGAGTACTTTATTCGCCCAACTCATAACTCAAGTAATAACATCGGCGGGAACAACGCACTATTGAGTCATTCACTAACTCATTATAAAATAACAGATGCTTTTATTGATAAAGATCAGGATAACAAGGCCATCAAATATGCAAATAACAATATTGTCATAAAAATATCACCCGAAAAGATAGACAATTTCAAGAATTCAGTCGAGAAAATTGAGTGTTACACTCCATTTTTATATATACGTGACAACGTTGATTATGTTTTTAAAAACTTTGACACAATAAACCCTGATAATAATTTTGCTTTAGGTCTAAATGATTATATCATCTTTTTAAGCAGTGAAAAGGATACCAGTGCATATTTCAATGCTGTACTGAGTTATACGATAGATAAGCTTCTAAAGAATAAAACATTTGAAAGTGAATGTGATTGCTGTGGCTCACATGAGCAACTTTATATGTTAACTCAGGGGAATCTATTTGATCTTCAAAAGAGTAGAAAATATTTATTAAGACATCCTACTAGATATAAAACAAATTTAAAATCAAAAAACCCTGAAAATTTTAATATCTGTGGGAAATGTGCCACACAAACGTATAATTTTTTTGAATACATTAAAGCATACAAATTCTATAGGTATGTTTTCCCAATATCTATGCGTGTTACAAGTGATGATTACAGGGATTACTCTTCAAATCCACTTGGAATCTTGAAAATGTTAAGTAAATTGTATAGTTCAAATCGTTTTCAGAAGTTTGACTATGTAATGATGCTTACTGATCCTAAATTAGAAAACATCGAATTTATCTATGTAAACGATTTTGATTATGAGCTTCAAAGTGAAATACCTTTTATCAATGTTCAGGATCTGCGTATACATTCTACCTTAAGAGAATTACCATCAAAAGAAAAAGATGGAGAAATCACGCATATTCAGAATCAAAGAAACAAGTCTATTTTTTTAAGAGAGCTAAATTTGTTGTTTAATAATACTCTTGTTGGTTCGCTTTTTGAAACCGATCCTTCTAAATTGATGAAGAATCTTCATCCATTTTTAAAATTGAAGCTAATTGAGTATAATTCATTTATTCGCAATTATATTTATTTTCAAAACAACTCGTTGTTTGAAGACCGGATTTATAGTAAACTCTTCAGAGAAATTCTCTCAGAAATAATAAGAAATCCAAACTTGCGTGATGAACTAAAGATTGGGCCTAATAAAATTCGCTTTTTGCTCACTATCTATTATAAATACTTATCTATAGAACAAAATGGAGGAGATGCTATTACAGAATATATGTCACTGAAAGAAAAACTGGATGGAACTGACTCCTTTGAGATAGAAAATGATTTTGAAGCAAGTTATTGTATGGGGCAAATGTTCTATTACCTGCTTCAAGTCTCAAAAGTACAAAATAAATTAGATCTTTTTACAAAATATACTATGAATGTACATAATATGGATATGCTAAAAAAGAAGCTAATAACAGTTCTTGAAAAATATTCCCATAACGAGTATCTTGATGGAAACCGCAAGTTCCATAATATGCTTAGCAGTGTTCTTGCATTTGAATTTAGGAAATCATACGATGACAATAAGATCCCATTGTTTACAGGTTACTTTGATGACAATTATTTGTATTATGCAAAAAAGGAACAGGATGAAAGTAAATTGCAGCAGGAGGAAACAGAATGAATTATAATGGGTTAGTAGTTGTAAACGCAAAAAATGCAAGTTTTAACGCAGGTTTTGATGGCTTGCCAAGAAGATTGCCAGATGGCAGAATATTTGCTACGGATAAAGCATTAAAATATTGTATAAGAGAATATTTATCTGATAATGAAACTGTTTTTGTTCAGAGAACAAAGCAGGCACATGAAACAAAAGACGGAGTTGTTCAAAGATATCTTACTCTCAAAGAAAACTACCTGCAAAAATGCAATAAAACCTCTCTTCCAAAAAGTGAAATCGAGGTAATAAACGACTTAAAATCATTTATTGATGTTCGTCTTTTTGGTGTTGTTTTTGCAGTTGATAAGAACATTTCTATGACAGGGCCTTGTCAAATAAATTATGGCGTAAACCGCTTTGAAAATTCAAGTATCTACTCCTCTGATATACTTTCTCCATATAGGAATCAAAATGACAAGAGCAAAGATAGTCAACAGACAACCATAGGTTCAGAGTCAAGAGCAGATGATGTGTATTATGTCTATGACGTTAGTCTTAATATGAACTCTGCACAAAAACAAGGGATTGACATATCTGCTGAAGATATTGAAAAATTGAAAAATGCCCTGAAGTATTCTGTGAGTGGTGTAACTTCTACGACTATGTTTGGTTGTGAAACAGTAAGCATGATTTGGTTTGAAAATAAAGATAATCATATTTTCAACAATCTGAATTCAATGGTCAATGTGTATGAATCGGATGGAAATGTTATCGTGGATTATTCAAAAGTTCATGAAATAATTAAAGATGGAATCAATAAGGATTCACTTGAGCAATATAGCAACAAAGTTAAGAATGTTGGTCTTTCCAATGAATAATAATTATTAAAGATATTCAGGTGATATAATTGGATGCAACACTTGAATCTTTTTCATCGATAAGTAGTAAAGTCCCTGAGCAGTCAAATAAACTACTGATCTTTAGATTGCATGGGACATTTGCTCATTTTAATCAACCAATTAGCAACCGCTTTAGAAATACGTATTCTATTATTCCAAAACCACAATTATTAGGACTAATTGGTTCACTCATAGGTCTTAGTGGATATAAAAATGCAAGTACATATCCCGAATTTTATTCAAAACTACATGACTTAAAAGTATTCATCAAGCCAAATAGTCTTGCCAATAAGAAATTTGTAGTCACATACAACAGTCTTAATAGTTTCCTTAACAATAGAATAGATTCAGGCTCCCCGAATGTAATAATCAATGAGCAAATACTTCAAGACCCTGATTATGAGATTGGATTGCTTTTAAATGAAAATGACCGACTTCATGCTCAAATCATTGAAAACGTTATTAAAAACAAGAGTGTATTCCCAATCTATTTAGGTAAAAATGAATTTTTTGCTAATATTGAATATAATTCATTAAGCAATTATGAATTAAATATTGAGAGTGAAGTTCATTGTTCCAGCGTATTTCCCCTTGGTGAATTATCAAAGGAAACAACCCGTAATTTAAAACTGGAACTGCTTCCTATTGATTTTAATGAAATGTTTAAGTATGTGTATTGTTTAATGGCAATCCCACAGAGTGAAACTAAAGTTGAACTAAAAAATCCCGACAATTGTATTGTATCAGAAGGTAGTGTATATTATGTGTTCTGATACTTTCAAAGTACTATTTGGTATAATTGATAAAAATCTATTTCCATCCGATACATATTATTCTGCACATAGAAAAGACAACGGTCTTGAATTATTGGAAAGCCATTCCAGGTTATGTGGAGAATATTTTCTGCATTTAGTTGATAAATTAAGACTTGAGTCAATTTTTGATAATTTAATAGACGAATTATTTGGTGAAAAAGATAGGGCTAATGTAAAACAAATTTTGCTCTATATGGTTTATTATCATGATATTGGAAAACTAAATCCTAATTTTCAACAGATCAAAGTACATAATAAGAAAAAATCAGCTAACAGTAAACATAGTTTTTTCTCAGATCGAATATTAAGCTCACATCTCTTAGAGAAATATCCCGATTTAGAAGGACCAATTTATTTAGCTGCTAATATTGTCTCAAAGCACCATACAAGACTTGGTGACTTTTCTACAAAGAATTATGCTGAAAGTCTAGATGAAAGAAAGATTATAGATGAAATCATTCAAGAAATAGGAATAAATGAAAATGTAATTTCTGAGCAATCCAAAGATGATTTTTTCTGGGAAGAGTATAATTGGCAGAAAATGTTTCTGTTTGTAAAACTTTCTTATTCTCTTCTTGTTCTTAGTGATTCCTATTCTACTTTGCATTATTCTCAATCATTGAATTCCATGTATAAATTAAATGTAATAGACAGAGGCATTCATGAAAAAATGACAAAATCATACTCGATGATTCCATATAATAAAAATATAGATGCTGCAAGCTCTGAACCCCTTGAATCGTGTATTGACATTAATAAAATACGGAAAAAAATACTTGTTGAATGTAGTGCAAATATGGGGTGCTTGTTGCAGCAAAATCTTAAGATATTCATGATGACAGTTCCGACTGGTGGCGGCAAAACAAATATTTCAATGAATCTGGCTTTAAAAGTACTTGAACACGATGAAAGCATAAAACGGATTTTTTATGTGTTTCCATTTATTAACATCATTGAACAAAATTATAAAGTGATAGAGAAGACTTTATTTCATGAATCTCTTTTTTCAGATCGATTGGGCATAGTTTCTGATATTTATTCAAGGTCTTATATTGATAAATTTAATGAAAATGAAGATACTACCATATCATATTTTAAGAAAATGAAAGTAATCCAGGATGACAATTTCTTAAATAATTGTGTTAATGTAATTTCCAATGTCAATTTTTTCAATTCTTTTATAAAAACGCATGGAAATAATCGCTACAAAATTGCAAGTTTGTGTAATAGCGTTGTAATAATTGATGAGATCCAGACTTTAAGTGACAAGAACATACGTACTTTTTATAATTTCATAAAAGAAACAAGCGAATCTTTGAATATATATTATATCATAATGAGTGCAACTCTCCCTGATATAAATTATTTTATAGATGATTCTAATGCTGTGCAGCTGATAGATAATGCACAGAAATACTATAACCATCCTGTTTTTAAACGAAATGAAGTAATTTTTAGAAAAGATGTTAATGACATTGATGGCATCAAAGATATATTACTTGAAGAAATCAAAACAAATTATATTTCAGGACCCGTAAAAATACTGATTACTCTAAATTTAGTTGCAACTTCAATAAAAGTATATGAAGAACTGAAATATGATGATTATTTTGATGACTTTTCATTTTATCTTTTAAATAGTACTACTTCAAATCTTCGAAGAAAAAAAATGATTGAAGAAATTAAAGATAAAAATAATGATGAGAGAATTATAATAGTGTCCACTCAATCAATTGAAGCTGGTGTGGACATTGATTGTGATTTTGGAATCAGGGATTATTCTATTTTGGATAGCATAGAACAAGTATCGGGTAGAATTAACAGAGAATGCCGCAAGGATAAATCCAAAAAATCTAAGCTTTTCATTATTAAATATAAAGAAAATCGTATAGCCGATTCAAAAAGAATATATGGAAATCAAAAACGATACACTATTTTGCTAGATAACTCATTATTAAATGAAGAAGAAATAATATCATTGAAGCAGTTTGACACTTATTATTCCACCCTTTCAAGAGAGGTAAAAAAAATAGCAAGTGATAGTTTTTCTTCAGTTAATAGAGAGATAGCTGAACTTCATTATCAATCTATAAGTAATGAATTAGATATCATTGATACTAAACTTGAAAAAATTGATATCTTTATTTGTGATTCAATTTTACTTGATAACTTATCTCAATATGATATTGATAAAATTAAATCTTTAATAGCTGATTCTGATATCCAAAAAGTTGCAGCAAACCGAGGTATCATTTTTGATGGGATGATTATTACAAAAAATATATACCTGGTATGGAAAGAAATAATCACAACTACTAATAAGTTTGAAAATATCTATGTTATACGAAAAATCACAAGTTTGCTGAATCAATTTATAATCTCAATAAATAATATTAAAAATGACAATACAAATTTGCGTGATTATCTGGAAAAAGAGGGATTTATTGAAGTAGACGAAAAATTTGGTATCATTATATCAACTCCTAAATTTTCAGAATTCTACTCTTTTGATGATGGATTAGATGTGCTTGGAATTAAAGAATCAATGAAAAAGCCATCCTGCGGTGTAATCATCTAAATGATTATTATATCCTACAACAATTAAAAATAATTCAGTAGTGATAAAATGACCGATTCAAAGGAAGATCAAAACTTAAAATCACTTTCAGACAATTATTCTATATCACCCACCATGAAAATCACCGGGGTCAAGATCAACTATTACCACATTTGCCACACCAAGCTATGGCTCTTTTCCCACAACATTGCTCTTGAACATGAACACGAGAACGTCAATATCGGCAAACTGCTGCATGAAGAGCGTTACAGCAAGAACAAAAAGGACATTACCATTGATAACACCATCAGCATAGACTTTGTTAAGCGACACAATGGTATTATAGAGCTGCACGAGGTCAAGAAGACAAAAAAGATGGAAGAAGCTCACCTGCGTCAGATGTTATACTATCTTTACTACCTCAAAAAAAGAGGAGTAGATGCCAGAGGTGTCATGAACTATCCCCTGCTGAACCAGACAAGAGACGTGGAACTGACACCGGAAGGGGAAAAGAATATCGAGGATGATATAAAGGGTATTGAACAGATTGTCACCGGAAGGATGCCACATCCAAAACGTATGCGTATCTGCCCGAAGTGTGCATATTTCGAGTTTTGCTTTTGTGGAGAAGTGGTCGAAGAGTGACATTATTTAATTTCAAAGATGGCTGAGGAGATGAAAAACGATGCGAACTGACTATTATATCCTTCAGGACGGGATCTTAAAGAGAAAGGAAAACACGGTCTATTTTGAAAACAAGGATGAAAGGCGCACTTTGCCTATTAACAAGATATATTCTATTTATGCATATGGGAAATTGTCATTTTCATCAGGTGTTGTATCATATCTTTCAAAGAACGGTATTCCTATACACTTTTTCAATTACTATGGTTTCTATGAAGGCAGCATGTACCCGCGAGAGACATTAATTAGTGGTGATCTGGTGATAAATCAGGCTTCTCATTATCTTGATAAAAAGAAGCGCATGTCAATTGCAGGGAAATTTGTTGAAGGTGCCTGTGGAAATATCCTTAAGAATCTGGGATATTATTCCAGGAACCGGGAAGATATCCGGGAAAACATGGATGATTACATAAGTTCAATAAAATCGGAAATTCTGCGCCTCCCGCAAGTCCCTTCCATACCTCACATGATGAATGTGGAGGGACGGATACGCAATATTTACTACAGTGCTCTGGATGATATATTCCCCGAAGAATACAGAATAGTGACACGAACACGCCGCCCTCCGGGAAATAAAATGAACACACTCATCAGTTTTGGTAATTCTTTGATGTATACTACCGTTCTTTCTGAGATCTATAATACTCAGCTAAATCCAACTATATCCTATCTGCATGAACCTTTTGAACGCCGTTTTTCCCTTGCTCTTGATGTTAGTGAGATTTTCAAACCTATTATCATTGACAGGATCATACTGAAGCTTGTGAACAAAAATATGCTGGATGACAACTGCTTCAGAGGTGAGATCGGAGATATGCTACTAAGTGAAAAGGGCAAGAAGATATTTTTGCAGGAGTACAATGACAAATTAGCTACGACTATCAAGCATAAAGGTTTGAAACGCAATGTCTCATATAAGCGGCTCATCAGACTTGAGCTTTATAAACTATCAAAGCATGTACTTGATGATGAAGAATACAAACCGCTAATAATGTGGTGGTAAAATGTATGTGATCATTGTATACGATGCGGGAATAGAAAGACTGAATAAAATACGTATTTTTCTGAAACAATATCTTAACTGGGTGCAGAACAGTGTTTTTGAGGGTGAGCTTACAAAAGCAGAATACATGAAAGTACGCTCCAGACTCAATGAATTGATAGATGATGATTACGACTGTATATTTATTTATCATGTCAGGGATAAAAGATATTTTGGCTTTGATGAGTTAGGTACAAGAAAAACCGAGATCGATTCAATAATCTGATTCTTGTTCGTGGATCTTTATATACCCCCAGCCAAATTAACGTTCCACGAAATCTGAAACTTTTCTTGTGGCCAAAGAGTCGATTTAATATAGTATAATATCTTTTTTTATTATGGATAAAACAGTACCAGGTCAATTACAATGCTTTCTGCGATTCCATTATATGCAAGCAAAAAGATCCTAAAATAAACTAAAAATGGCTTGGTTAAAATCAGACCTTAGAGGGATTGAAACAAAACATCGTCGAGTGGCCGTGTAACATCCGATACAGTTAAAATCAGACCTTAGAGGGATTGAAACCTACTTGAAGAGTTTGGTCTTACCCAGACAAATACAGTTAAAATCAGACCTTAGAGGGATTGAAACCTGTATAACCCATTGCAGCTGACACAGCTACTGGAGGTTAAAATCAGACCTTAGAGGGATTGAAACGTGGCTTCGTCCTTTTTTTGTGTGTTGGCCGGTTCTCGTTAAAATCAGACCTTAGAGGGATTGAAACACAGTCGCTACTATTTGCATAAACATTTCAGTTTCAGTTAAAATCAGACCTTAGAGGGATTGAAACGCTAATAAGCTAGGCATATCCACACGGTTTTTAAGTTAAAATCAGACCTTAG
>Ga0265295_1005652_pt1 | contig 15716 bp, 22 predicted proteins | sample Munlansysbiofilm_FD_192503 | JGI IMG/M metagenome (GOLD analysis project Ga0265295, IMG submission 192503) | Leachate microbial communities from a municipal landfill in Southern Ontario, Canada - Methane capture system biofilm | ecosystem: Engineered > Solid waste > Landfill > Unclassified ... | reverse complement strand
TTTCCTTCGACAAGTCCACAAGGATATGCTGTGTGATGTTTGGAAGTGGGCGGGGACATATAGAACGACGGCCACCTCGATAGGTGTTGACGCTAATCAAATTCTTCACAAACTATATCACTTGCTAGATGATTTGAAGTTTTGGACAGATAATTGGGATTACAAAGAAACAGCAACGAGACTACATTCGGAGCTCGTAAGGATACACCCGTTCCCTAACGGAAATGGCCGTTGGGGCCGACTCGTTACAGATATGTGGCTTAGAGTGTATGGAAAAGAAACTTCCCAATGGGGCAAAGGAGATATTGTTGCTGCCAACGGTGTAAGAGACGAATATATTCGATCGCTACAGGAAGCTGAAAGAGGAAACTACGAGCCTCTTAAACAATTTATCTTTCCAGAAGAATATTCCGAATGATTATTGTAAATAGGGTGTTGATATAGGCGGCGGAAACCGCCGTTAAAGCCTTTTAATTTTCTCCTATATCGGTAAGAAATTCAACAACATGTTTTGCTTTTGGGCGGTCTATTTGTTAAAATATCAACTAAGTGTTTTAACATATGTTTAGGCATCGCCTTCCTTGCCGAGATTCGCTTAATCTTCTTTACTCTCGGAATATGTTTTAGCACATATGGAGTTATGAGCTCCATATAGTTTAAAAACCTTGCAATATATCCTATTTTCTCTAGCATTTTTTTCACAGGGATTCCTTCTGTTTTTTTCTTATATTGCCATAAAATTACCAACTTAATAAAAGATATGCTAAAATAAGGGATATTTTGTATTTCTTATTTTATTGTATCCAGTACGATACGATGAGGTAAGATATTATTACAATCACCATGATTGTAATGTAGGGGCTTTAACTTCTAGTTTAACCCTTGAGCGTCTATGTACGCCATGCATCACGAATGCAAAAGAACCTCAACACAGTTGAAGTTCAAACAGATGAAACAGATACCCGGCGGGTACACAAGTACCCTCCTTGGGTATCTGTGTACTTATAGTTTTACTCCTAGCGGAGTTTTCATGTCTTAGGCATGGAGATTCCGCACGGAGCCTCCTATGTCTTATTTAGTCTTAGGAGGACGAAAGAATGCTACTATTGCTATTCATACTTACATCTCCTTTTTGGCTTTTGTATTTCTTAGTGTCATTGGTTTATGAATTACATAAGATTGACTTCAAAAACGTCATTTTTGATATTTATAATAACAAGACTATAAAAAGTTGGATTATTATGATTTCAGATTTGGTATTTAATGCGTCGGCAGGACTTTTTACTGTTGTGTTGGCTTTTTTTGGGTTGTCTTTTGCAGTTGAGTTAAAATTGTTTAATACGAAAACTGTAAATTCATTTATTAATTATGATATTAATGTAATATGGTTTATCATGATATACGCTATAATAATGGCAACAATATCTTGGTATGTCAGAAAAGAAATTAAAGGAAAAATATGAGCGCATTAACAATTACTGGGTTGTTTTTTACTGGTTTTATGGTTGCCTTGGCAGTCTTTGCTCATGTTGGTCGTAAAATAACTGAGAAACATAACACAAGACATCATATATCAAAATGCTAATTCTAAATTAAGTAGGTATGATACCTTTAGCACTTTTTACGCTTGTTGCTATTATGTATCATATAGGACACGATGAATACAAAAAAGGAAAGAGAATCTAGTTAAATTCTTCTTCCTCCACAAAAAACAAAAATCCTCCCTGTATAACAGTTTTACTGTCAATCTTTAACACTGATTAAGTTCAGAGGGGTTTTTATTGCCAAAATTTTAGTTTTCTCCAAAGGGAGTTCAACTGCACGATCAAAAGCAGTATAGGACTCCCATTGGGGGCTCCTATGTCTAATTTAAACGCTTTTGTCGTTACTTGTTCATAGGAGGACAAAACTATGAAAATTTACTATGTAGAAACTAAAAACGGAAGAGCCTTTAAAGTAGCAGTCGCTAATAATGCACAAGAAAAAAAATTCTTGCGAATTGTCGAAAACAACAAAAGTAAAAACTATGAAACTTTTACTCGTGTTGAAGTGGCTGTTAACGGCATTCATGACATAAAACAGTTTGAACAGCTGGCGGACAGCTTGCAATAGACTGTTTTATTGTTAATCTAGTTGCTCATAAGAGCCAACCCATGAGGGGATATTGCGTTCCCTTACGGGATCGGCATATCTCCTTTTTTTAGAAAATCAGGAGAAACACAATGATAGAAAAAATCAAACAGGAGATTTTACTCCGTGAAAAAAGAGCAAGATATGAAAAAAAATTCTTTTCAAGCATTGCTGCGGGGGAGATCGAAAAAATCATAAAAGCTCAACAAGGGGTGCACAATGCTTAAATACGTATTGAGCAAAGCGCTCCTCTATATAACAAAAAAAGAGCTCGCCAAGGCGACGCTTATGGACTCTAAAGGGGTGATGTTCCGCCCTTTTGACACTGTAAAGTGTTCCTCTTTGGATATAGAGGTAATTGCCCTCGCCCTTAGTCGCATTATGCGTTTCTTCGGTCAAACGGAGCTAAGTGTTGCGCAGCATTGTGTGAACATGGCAAGAATCTTTATCCACAGAGGCGAGACAGAGCTTGCAAAGCAAGCATTACTTCATGAAGTATCCGAAGCTTTCATGGGAGATCTCGCGTCCCCGCTTAAAAAAGCTTTTCCTCTTTTTAAGGAGATAGAGGAATCGTTGATCAAGAAAACTTTTAAGTGTCATGGGCTCCCCTACCCTATGGATAGCCAAGTTCATATACTTGACAAGCAAATCATGATCAATGAAGCCGTAGTACATATGCCAAAGGAAGGTTTTTGGATATCACTGGGAGATCTTCTTGATCCACAAGAGATTGCTTTGGCTGGAGTCGATTTAACTGCTTGGAAGAGCGAGGTTGCTTTTATGCAATTTATGATGGTTGCGGAAGAATTAGGACTCCTCAACCATACTAAGGAGTAGTGATATGTCCAAGCTACATGCCCTTTCTCTGGAGTATGAAAAAACCTACTCGCCTTTGACGATACTATCGTTCGGCGGTGGGCAGGATTCTACTACCATACTTTACAAGTTGGTTTTTGATGCTGATTTTAAAGCCAGGTATGCCCCCGGCGATCTGCTTGTGTTGATGGCAGATACAGGCAATGAACATCCGGAGACCTACTCTCACGTAAAAAATGAGATCGTACCGTTTTGTCAAGAGCACGGAATAGAGTTTCTTTTTATAGATAATTCTATGGGGTATCACGGCACCTCTTGGCAATCATTGACGCAACAGTGGCGTGAAGGCAATAAACCAACGATAGGCTCTCTTGCTTATCCAAAAACATGCACTCACAACTTGAAGCTTATTCCTCAATACAGATATGTGGAGGAGTGGCTTCCTGGGAAGTACAATAGTGTCGTGAACAAAGGGCGTAAAAACAATTATGTTCAGTTTGCGAAATACTATGGGGTAATAAGATGGCTTGTTGGGATTGCCAAAGGCGAAGAATCAAGAGTTGCAGATGCAGACAAAGAAACAGCTCTATGGAAGAAGCAAGCTGTTGAGGTTATTTATCCTCTTATCGAAATTGGCTATGATCGTCAAGCGTGTCAGGATTACATGCGAGAAGTTGGCAAAAAAATACCAATGCCGAGTAATTGTATGTACTGCCCTTTTGCGAGCAACCACATGGAAATACTATGGCTTGAAAAAACATACCCGGATAAATTTGAAGAGTGGATCGAGTTAGAGCAAGCAAAGCTTGATGCTCACAAGGATGCAGATAAAAATCTAGGTGTGTCCGGGAGGCTGCATAAGGAAGGTGATCGCAAGGGGCAAGCTTTTACGTTAAAAGATTTGCTTAAAGAAGCAAAGGTAAAATACCCCAACGTGACACTCAACCAATTAAACGAATACAAATGGTCGCATGGCCATTGTGTTTCGAGCAAATATTAGGAACAAAAGATGAAAAAAGAAGAGTTTATAGAAGCCTATAAAGCTTTAGGGAATAAGGCAAAGCAAAACGGTGTTCGTTTTGGCTGGATGCACCATACATCGGCGGAGGATTTAAATTTAAATCTAAATCCAAATGAAATGTTTTATGGTTTTACGAGAGAAGAACTTGAAAAAAACTTAGAAGCCTTAGTGTCAATTCGACATGATATTAATGCTGGGTTCGGTAGTGAAGTTGATTTTGGAAACTTCACTCATACTCGTTTTTTTTATGGAAATGTTCTCGGACTACTAATCAAGTCAATAGGTGCTTATGAAAACGCTGAGGATATGGCGCTGTTTCTTTTGGGAATGGCGATTGATGCAAATATCCAAATGCTTGAAAAATAATAACAACCCTTCGGGGTTGTCTTTTATTCAACTCACACAAATCTAAAAATCCCCATAAAATTACCAACTTAATAAAAGATATGCTAAAATAAGAGATATTTTGTATTTCTTATTTCAACGCATCCAATATGATACGATGAGGTAAGATATTATTACAATCGCCATGATTGTAATGTAGGGGCTTTAACTGATCTAGTTTAACCCTTGAGCACCTATGTGTGCCATACGCCTAGAGCGTAGAAGGACCTCAACACCCGTTGAGCTCCAAACAGATGAAACAGATACCCGGCGGGTACACAATACCCTACCAGGGTATCTGTGTGCTCTTAGCAATAAAAATCCCAATTTAAAATACAACACAGTTTTTTAAAGCCGATTCAGTTCGGAGGGATTTTTATTGTCAAAATTTTAGTTTTCTCCAAAGGGAGTTGTAATGCAGTTATAAAATACTACAAACATCTCCTATAGAGAGATTTGTACAAAACAATATTTTATGACTTTTAAAGACAAGGAAAACTCATGTACAATAAAGTTATTCTCGCAGGAAACCTAACGCGCGATATCGAACTACGATACTCTCAAGGGGGTATGGGGATAGCAAAAACCGCTATCGCTACCTCAAGAAAATTCACCAACAACGGTGAGAAGAAAGAGGAAGTGTGTTATTCCGATATCGTTTTTTTCGGAAGAAGCGCCGAAGTTGCCAATCAGTACCTTCGCAAAGGGAGCAAAATCCTGGTAGAGGGGAGACTTCACTTTGAACAATGGGTCGATCAAAACGGACAGAAGCGCTCGAAGCATTCGGTGGTCGTAGAGACGATGCAGATGCTCGACTCTAAAGGGGATGCTCCAAACGGCTACAATGCACCGCAAGTTGATAACGATTACGATGCACCGCAAGTTGATAACGATTACGATGCACCGCAGTATGTTCAAGAGCAATCACACCAACCGCAAAGCTACCAACAGTCAAGTTACTCTGCACCGCAGCAACAAAGCTACCAACAGCAGGGCTACCAGCCGCAGCAGCAACCGATGCAAAACCGTCAGATGCCGCAGAGTAATTCGATTCCCGTGATCGATGTGGATGAGGATATACCGTTTTAAGCGCTTACCAAAACAATAATGTAAACAAAGCCCATGTCGGGAGACACAAGACTACTCAATCTATGCGGTTTCCGAAAATGGAACTGAAACTGTCGATTTTGCCGATACGAAAAAAGATGCAAAAAAGATTGTTAACGATTTAACAGAACGTTTAAAAAATGGAACCTTTGTGAATGAAACATCTCTCGATGAAATTTTTGATCAAATGGGCTGATCTTAGTAACGTTTTCTCCCAAAAGGGAGTTTCACGCACACACAATGTGTTGCACAGGAACTCCCAGCTTGGGGTCTCCTGTGCTTAAAATAGGAGGCCTCATGCCATACTACTTACACACAGAAGCAGCGGCGACCGAGATGCTTGGCTTACGAACAGTTTCGGAGCTTACTTATTACAAAAATAGAGCTCTCAAAAACGGCGAGCCAGCATCAGCGGTCAAAGGCGGGATCGAGTATTTCGATATCGCCTTGCTGCAAAAAACAATTAAACAAAAGAAAGCTGAAAGGGCTGAAGCAATGGATGAGATGAATGCCATTATTCAGCCTAAGACAGCAAGAAAAACGAAGCTTACACAGCTTTGTTTTGAGTTTTAGTCGCCTTCATCAGGCCCACTACCCTATACGGGAAAGACATACCATGTCATACCCGTAAGGGTTGGTATGTTCTGAGTTTCAAAAAGGAGACATTATGACAATTCTTAACCTTACTCAACACCATACCTCAAACGAGCAAGTGAAATCTGGAGTAAAAGAGCCAGAAAACAAAGCTCTTATTCAAGATCTCCTCACTTTCGACTCAATCCCAACCAAGGACGAGTTGGAAAACAGAGCTGCAATTCTTGCTGAGTATGCTCATGACTCTGGTGCAAAATCAGCCATGATTGGTGGAGCTCCTTTTTTCATGGCTCCTCTTGAAATCGCATTGATTGCGAAAGGGATTCAACCTCTGTATGCCTTTTCACAAAGAGTGTACGAGGAAGATCCCGCAACAAGAGAAAAAAAATCAATATTTAAGCATATAGGATTCGTAGAATCTGGCTTAAGTGTTGAATCGATCGAGAAGCTTTAAGGCTTCTCATTTAAAAACCCACAAGGGGCATTCATGTTCCTTGTGGGAAATCTTTGTGCCTCTTATGGATTTTTATCCCCGCTATTTTGCATTGTGCGTAGTGAGAGTTTGGTGAAAGTCCGTATTTAATGCTTGTTTCGGCAAGTTATTGAAAGGAGGTGATAAAGATGGAAGTCAGGATGAAAATCAAGGCTTTTGGAGTAAGAGTAGTAATAGTTGTGAAAAGGTAGACCAATTACCTATAAGCGACTTCCCGATTTAATCGTAACGAGAAACACATGCAAAACAAAAGTTCATACTTGCCGTCAAATCGGCAAGCAACATGTGTAGTCTCGGTTCGGGTTTACCTTACTCCAAGCCTTGTGGTAATTATACCATTTGGCAGATTTACAATCAAGAGGAAGTGATATGTGCGGAGCATATTTAATTGGTTCTTCCTCTTTTAAGTTTTTTTGTATTCTCCCTTATGGGGAGTTCAACTGTAAGATAAAATGCAGTAGGGAACTCCTTTTAGGGCTCCTATTCATTTGTCTTTAAAAATGTCTGGGAGGACAACAATGGAAATTACAAAACAAGCGCTTCTAACTGAAGCGCTTATTAAAGCGTTTATACACGCAATTATAATCCCGATCATCGCGGGATTTACCCTAGCGGTGCTTTACGCACCTAGTGTAGCTTTTTACTCTATTCTGGCATGGTACCTAATCGTAGGGTTTGGGTACTATGTGTCAGAAACAAAGCAGCTCACAGCTATGGTTTACTTCAAGATCATGAAGTATCTCATAACCCCGGTTGCTTTGATGTATTTGGCTCTCATTGTAATGAGCTGGGGAATAGCAAAATTTCTTTAAAATATACGATCAAAAATTTGGTTGAGTTTTGGATATTTTTTGCTGTTTATAACTATCTTCACAAAGCTTGCAAAGAGAAAGGCAATGAGAATTTCAACGTACCTTTCTCCATATGCAAGTACAGTGATGAGAACAGCCAAAAAGAGAGGTGGAAAATATTTCATAATCGTCCTATTGATAATATGAAATATTACCACATGTTGAATTAACAATCTTTAGGGATTGTCCTGTTAAAAAAGTGTTGGTTGCCGTTTTGAATTAGACTTAACCCAAACACATTCAGTTCGGTTTACGGTTCCTTTATGACCGCGGGATGCACGTGCATTAAATTCAACCATCTCCCAATCAGAAAGTATGTCCATATACATATCAGACTTATAGCCACTCAGGATCACCATATGTTGTGAATGTTTCAATACCTGCAAAAGCTTTTCATGCTCTTCGTCGCTCATTTCATGCCTATAGTATGTTTGCCCTGATTTCATGCTACTGCGTGTCTCTATCAGATATGGCGGATCAACGTAAAGCAATGTATTCGCATAATCTGTTTTTTCTATAACTTTAAAAGCACATGAATTTTCCAAAACAACCCCACGGAGACGTTCTGTGTAATCATCAAGGTATTTAGGCAGATCACTCCATTGACGTGCCGGTGCAGAATAACTGCCCTCATAGCAATCAAATCCTCGAAAGCCGGTTCTCCCCTTTGTCGCCCCCGCACTACCAAATCCCATGTGAGAACGAATTATACATCTTCTAGCCTGTTCAACAGGATCATCATACACATCGATCCATGCAATCTCTAATTCTCTTCGTGCGAATGGTGTGTATATTAGTTTGTTTTTTAATTCCTGAGCCATATTCACATCTTGTAGAACTCTGAAGACATTTACAATGTCTCCGTCAAGGTCGTTATATATTTCATTTTTACATCTTGATTTTCTTAAAAGTATGGAAGCACCTCCGCCAAAAGGCTCTACATAAGTCATATGCTTTGGAAAAAGGGGAATAATATGTTCTGCCATTCTCCATTTTCCACCATGATATCGAAGAGGTGGACGCGTCATCTTCTTTTACCTTTTAATTTTGCCCCCACAAAAGAGTTTTTAAATTTAAAAGCTATAAATGCTTCTTGAACAGAAATTAATTTTTCTCCTGCTTTTATAGGTCGCAATATTGTTACAACTTTTTCCTTTGGGGCGTACAATTTCCAATTTGGATAGTCCTCTTTTATTTCTTCCAAAATTGCCTTATTTATGATTGTCAAGTTCTTCATGAAGACTCCTTCTATAAAATTACCATAATATTACCTTCAAAATCAAAAAAAATTAAATTTTTTATGGTACAATTTTACTGTCTCATTTGTTATGCTTTATACGTATGGCTCACTATAAAAAATTAATTTGAGACAATTTTTTGCTCATTGTTTTCCCTTGAAGCGACGAAGCACTTCCTTCCTGTTACAAAGCACAAGCAACAGCTACAAAAAAGCTGTTGCGCTTCCTTCCAAAACAAAAGCCATCAAATGATATCACAGATGCTCTCTGCCTCTTCAAAAGAGATTTTCTTTGCTTTTCTTGAAAGAATTGCGAATTTATCTTTTTCTTTAATCGCCTGATCTAGCGCCTGTAATGCAAAGTACAAGACTTCAGTGGATGAGTCGTTGGCTCTTATCTCCGTTGCCCCGGCTATTAAATGCACCGTTTGAACTTCATCTTTGATATAAAAGTGACTGTTTTCAATTGTTATCAATATTTTTCTTATTAATGTTTTTGCCTCTTCTGGGGATTGATGGGGCAATAGTAATCCAAACATATCTTTTTCATAATATGCCACACAGTCACTTTTTTTTAAATTTTTTTGCAATATCCGTGCGATAAAAAGTAAAAAGGCTTTCTTTTCTTCCACGCTATAGGAGTTTTTTTTCTTATCAGGCTGCATCATGACAAAAATGCTGCCATGCTCAGTTTCTTTGATTAATTGTGTCTCTTGCTCTATACGACTTATTAAATATTTTTTATTATATATTCCCAAAGTTGTATCTATACTGCAAGTGTCTTCGAGCTCTTTGTACACATTGCATATTCGTTCATAGGATGTCTTTACTGGTGGATGTAGCTTTTCAAGGAGCCTTAGATATTGTTCTTGCTGATTGAGCAAAGAATCGATCGAACCTATTTTTCTCTCCACCCTACTCTCTTGCTTGATGTGTTCAATATATTTTTCAGAAATTTTGCGGATGGCACTTGTGTATTTATAAATTAAGGCTATTGTCTTAAGCGCTTCTTTGAGTTGGTTGTAGCCTTCTTTGTATTTAAGTTCCATATCAACTATGTTTTCTTTGTGAATCGATTCTTGCAACGATGTAATTTTCTGAATGTTTTCCCTAAATAACCTATCCTCTTTTTCAAGGTTCTTTTCAAAATAAAGAGTGAAGTTAGAGGGGGTTGGAACAACCTTGTTGTCTCTCATTGATTCGTAGATGTTTTTTAGGAACTTTTCGAAAGGATCTGTCTTTATTTCAATATTCAAGTCGTCTATATTTAAATCATTGGCTTGAAGCGTGTTATTGGTTTGCTCATTTCGAGCCGGGAAACAGTCTCTTTCTTGAGGTCTTATTCGAATTCTTTTTCTCATTACTCTTCCTCTAATATCTTGAAGCAGATTTGTTTAATAGCCTCTATATCTCCAGTTTCTGAATGTTTCAAGATTTTTTTTGCCATCTCTTTTAATTCGCTTTCTTTTTTTGTGCTCTTTTGTTTGTACTCTTTAGCGATTTTTATAGCACATTGGTATGCCGAAACCTGCTTGTCCCCTCTTTTCATTAACTTCTTTATCTCCTTATCTAAACGCCTATCTCTACAAATAGATGCCAATAGATAAAAAAATCTTTGCAATAAATAGCATGGTGTCATTAAAAAGGTGATAGCTCTATGTAGTGGCAACTGCATCCTTTCTTTATGTGTCAGCTTACTTCCCCAATGTTTTTCAATGAATCTCTTTACGCACATGCTTCACCTCTCATTTTTTCTTTAATCTCTTCCTCGATTATCTTTCTGTCTATATACTCAAACCCAGCATTAATTTTTTCTCTAGCAGCTACAAAGAGTTCTATATTGCTTAAAAAAAGACTTGTTAAAACAGGATCGAAGTGCTCGCCTTTTTCTTTTTCAAAGAAATTTATTATCTCTTCAAGCGGCCAAGCTTTTTTATAGATGCGATCGCTGCCCAGAGCGTCAAAAACATCAGCAATAGCCACTATTCTTGCGTAAATATGAATCTCTTCCCCCTGTAAGCCCCGAGGGTAGCCTCGTCCATTGTATTTTTCATGATGCTCATGAGCAATGATTGCCGCGGATTTAAGAATGGATTTATCGCTGTGTTTTAAAATTTCATACCCTATTGTCGCGTGAGAACGCATTGTCTCAAACTCCTCTTCTGTTAATTTGCCACTCTTTTTTAAAATCGCATCTGGAATGCCTATTTTGCCTATGTCATGCATAGGTGAAGCATATTTAACTTCATGCGCTTCTTTTTCGCTCAGACCGGCAAGTCGTGAGAGGATAAGAGAGTATTCCGCAACTCTTTTTACATGTGTGGATGTTTCGTTGCATCGCTCTTCTGCTATCATGCCAAGAGTAAACACCACTTCTTTTTGTGTGTCTTCTATTTCTCTGTATAGTTCTATGCTCTCTTTTGTCGCTATTTCTATTTTGTCTAAAAGACTCTCTTGCATAGCCTTGAGTTGCTGTGTTGCCATTCGCTCATCAAGAATAACTTTTTTCACGATCTCAACGTGCTCGTTGATGTTTTTGATCATTTTTGCAACTTCATCCTCTCCATGAATCTCGATGAAGTTTATGTTTGTGCTCTTTTTATCTATAAAGTCAAGAAGGGAAATAATGCGCTCTTTTAGCTTGGAAAGGTTGTCGATAATAGTTGAAATTATTAGCTGATTGACTGTAGCTAAAAAAGCGAAAAAAACTATCACGAATGCGATTGCCATGTACTTATCGAGAATCTCTTCGCTCCCTGCAAGCAGATTTTTATAATGGAAATTTTCTTCCATATTTGAGTTGAGTATATTTGTTGTTTGATTAATTGTTTGTGTAATGTGATAAAGACGATGGACTGATTCAATGTTTATTTTGCTGATTGTTGCATGTAGTTCGTCGACAAGATTATTGAGCCTGGCGATATCTGACTTGATCTCTTCGCTTTGTTCATCTTTTGTTGTGTTCTCAAGTATTTTTATGCCAGCATAAAGGGCATCGAATTCTTGTTTAAAATTGCCATCTTTTGCTTTCAAATTAAATAATATCCCGACCGTTTCTTCAAATATAAACGCTGTATTTTTTTGTATACTATGAACTGCCATAAGGAGCATTTCCGCATTTTGTCTTACTTTATCACTATTTGATAGTCTCGATTCAAACTGCAAATGCAATAAGAAGATAACTATTAAAAAGGCGAACATTGAGCCGTATAGACTTATATTGATTTTCGTTGCAATTGAAAATCGGGACAAGAGATTAATCATGAAGAGGCCTTTTGTATTTTAAAAATTACCATAATATTACCATAAAATTCGAGCAATTAGATTTCATTCAGAAAATTAAATTTATAAAATTTTAAGTAAAGCATACCTATAATGTTTACATTATTTTTATTTTCTTTACTCCCTCTCTTAGAAGAGTAAAGAATTTATGTCAATAAACACTGTTTTATCGACACCTCCACTCACCGCTACTCCAAAAAGGAGTCAAACTGAACGCGTTTTTTCTAACGCGTACAGCATATGACTCCTTTGGGATTCTTATGCTTAAAAAAAGGATCCCCCATGAAAACCGTTTTATTTCTAGTTCTTACTGTAGTTGCAATTAAATTCGGAGTAACTGCATTGAATAACAGTTCAGTGTCTTCTCTCGAAGATCGTAAAAGCGAAATTGAGAGAGCTGTTGCAAATATGTAACAGCTCTCCCATAGACCTTGTGTGGTCTATTGAGCCATTAAAAGCAGATTGGCTGCTTTTGAGAGGCTTCTTAGTTTCTTGTATATGAGTTTCCTCACTCCTATGCTTTGAACCTTAGATGGTTCATAGACCACACAAAGGCATATCTATGAAAACTTTCACTTTGGTAGCTACCCTTCTTATCTCCCTCGTCACAGTTTTACCTGCAATAAGTGGCACTATGGACAATCTTAAAGCTAAAAGCCAAGAGACTACACTTAGTGCACAAGCATTAAACGGACAAAGGATTTAACATGGGTGCGGCGATAACTTTCGATTCTTACACGATGGCGGGATTCCCTGCGGAAAACAAAACTTCCATGATTGTTCAAAAACAATTGATTGAGATGAGCTTGGGAGATTTTATAGGAGATGTAGTCTTTGAAAAGGTTGATCATTACGATCTTTTTGAAAACGATGATTTTCTTAAAAATGACAGGTACTTTGATGACAACATGTTCGAAACCATAAACAAAGGTGAGAGGATAGCGTCATGAAAGCATCGCGTCTACTCCGGTTTTATCTTTATTATTGGATCCTTTGCAATAGGCGTTAATCCTATGGAAGCGGAACCTATACCCCCTTGGGGGTATCTTTCATTTTATCTCTTCATCTCATAATATTTTTCATTGTATCACTATATGCTTTTCTTGCTCTATCCATTTCCAGTACAGCGTATCTCTGCGTTGATTGAATATTTGCATGCCCTAAAATCTTGGCAGTTATTTCCAAGGAATAGCCAGTGTTAACAACCATAAAAGCTACAAGATGCCGAATGTTATGTATTACAAAATCATCCATCTGGAGATCTTTTCTTAGTTTTTTGTGGATTTTATGGAATGTGGTATATGTGATAGGCTTTTTTGTGTCTGGATTTTCAAACACATACAAAGACTTTGGATTGTATTCTCTTAACTCTTTTAATGCCCTAAGTTGAAATTCTTCAAAATGGTAGTGCTGATTTTTTCTTGTTTTTGTTTTAGTGTGATCAAGGTGGTATGTTCCCGTACATAGATCAATATCTACCCATTTGAGCGTTAATACCTCATTTATTCTTCGCCCATGTAACAATAAAAGATAAATCGTTTTATATGTTAAATTTGAGATATCATTGACATATTCAATGAAACGTTTTACATCTTGCTTTGGCATAGAAAAATACTTTTTATTGTCGTATTTTGGCATTACCAGATTGGCAGCTGGATTGTATTTGTAAATTCCATTGTTCTGCAAATAGAGATAAAATTTTCTTAAAGCAGATATTATTTTTTCTACGGTTGCCGGTCTTCTATATGTCAAGACTCGATTGATATAGGCTTGAAGGTCATTTTGGGAAATGTTGCGGATATCTTGGTTTTTGAAATCTTTAACAATGTACTGTGAATAAATTGATCTATAGTTATCACGAGTATTTTTTGCAAGCAACGGGCTTCTAAAATTAATAAATTCCAAAAAAAGAGACTCTACGAGGAAGTGTTTTTGCTTTGTTTTGATCGTGGCACATATCAACTCCTCTGAAGCTATAATATTAAGTCTCGTCTTATATGCTTCATACTCAGTCATGCCATCTTTTTCATACCCTATGATTTTTGTTTTTGTTTTGCCGTGAACCGTATATCTTGCAATAAAGGCGATTCCGTTTTTTGTGTTTTTACTGTAAATTCCCCGGAAAGTTGTTTTTTGGGCCAGTGACAATATTGAGTTACTCATTTTTTACAAATCTTGTAACTGTTTTTTAAAAGCAACACCACGTTTTTGTCCTTGATAAATAAGAGAGCATGGATCAATTTGAAGATATTTTGCAATCATAAAAATATGCTCTATATTGAAATGTTTTCCATACATATTGCCTTCAGCATTACTATAGAAAGTGGCAGACTTGAAACCCATTGTAGTAGCAATGTCAAGTTGAGAAACCCCTTTTTTTAATCTTGCATTTTTTACATTGATTGAAATGTTTTTATGGATCTTCTCTACCTCTATTTGATCCAATAATAAATTTAATTTCATAAAAATTTATTCACCTAAGACTTTTTGCTGATTTTATCAATTGAAACGAAAAAATATCTACAACCCATAGGATGATAATGAGTTGTAACGGGTACTAGGACTAATAATCTTTTAGACAGGGAGGAGCCCGGATCAAAAATTTTCACTTCTTCTGGAACATTTACGGTTCCTAAAGGATGGTTCAAAGTTAGAGTTGAAATGTCCGGTGGCGGTGGAAGTGGCGGTTTCCAATTTATTGGAACAGGAGGAGGTGGGTATGCAGGACAATACATCAAACAAGATGTTGATGTTATATCCGGAACAAATATTCAAGTTGTTGTAGGTGCAGGTGGCGCAAGTAAAACTTCAATTGGCCCTGGCAATCCTGGCGGTTCATCAAAATTCGGAAATATAAGTGTCGCTGGTGGGGCGGGTGGAGGAATTTCTAATGATTATAATATTGCTGGCTATGGAGGAAATGGTGGATACACAACTATATGGGGTATTAATAGACAGGATGGGTATGAGGAACCAGGCGGTTATTATTATCTAGGAAGAGGTGGGCAAGCAGGTGCATTTGGTAATGGCGGTAAAGGAGTTGTAAGTAATAGCAACGGACGAGATGGACAAGTAAGTGCTGGAGGGGGTGGAAACTCAGGAACCGGCGTTCCAAATAGCGGTGCAGGTGGAAGAGGAGAAGTAAGAGTTTATTGGGGTTTGTAACGGGTACTAGGACGAATAATCTTTTAGATCCTATTCCTATTTCTCTTCAACCGTATAATTCTGCTAACACATTGGCTAATTCGGTTGGCGTTACTATTTGGAATGGAATTTTATTTTATAAATCAGGAAACTTATGGAAATATAGTTCAAACAATCAAAATTACAATCCTTGCAGTACAGTTTCTGAAATCTTCCATTCGAGTGAGCCTGATTATGTAAGTTTGCGTTGTTATGATTTTATTAAAATGAAATTTGATGGTGTTGTTGTTAATTATGTTGATGGAAGAGGTCAAGATTATAGTTTTTATCCATATCTATGGAAGGGAAATGAATTTGTAAAATATGATATATTTACAAATTCTTTTAGTGGAACAATATGGTCTGTAATTCAAGGCTACGGAAATTCTCTGGTTAATATGACACCTTCTAATGCTATTATTTATAACATAAACGACAACGTATGGACTGGTCTAATTGCAAATGTTTTACAAGGCTACGGAAACCATACTTTTGGAAATGGAAATGGCACAATATCTACATATATTATTTGCCCTCTAGGCGCTACTAGGAATGGCAACAGATGCTATCATAATTTCAATCAATTAAGATAAATACTTAGCAGAATGTAACGGGTAC
>Ga0265295_1005651_pt1 | contig 15718 bp, 14 predicted proteins | sample Munlansysbiofilm_FD_192503 | JGI IMG/M metagenome (GOLD analysis project Ga0265295, IMG submission 192503) | Leachate microbial communities from a municipal landfill in Southern Ontario, Canada - Methane capture system biofilm | ecosystem: Engineered > Solid waste > Landfill > Unclassified ... | reverse complement strand
AAATTCCCGGAACCGCCCTTTCCCCTTCAGTCGGGGACCGCCCATGAATCCGAGGCCCATTCATATGAAACTCCTCCTTCTCTCACGCGCCATCATAGCCTTTGCAGCCTTAAGCCTCACGGCTTGCGTCACGGTGGGTCCTGATTATTCGCCTCCCGCCACCGAGACGCCCCCTGCCTGGAACCGCATGGACAAGACATCCCGCCCCGAAACCCCTGACGAAGATGTGGGCGACATCAGTCAGTGGTGGCGTAACCTGAATGACCCGTTGCTGACCCAACTGGTGGAAGAAGCCTTGCGGGGGAGCCCGGACCTGCGGAGCGCCCTGGCAAAGGTGCGCGAGGCGCGCGCCCGACGCGGCGTCGCCTCGTCCAGGCTTTTTCCCGAAGTAACCGCGGCGGGAAACTACAGGCACAGCCGTTCCAGTGAAGATACCGGCAGCGGAGACACACGTGAACTTTTCAGCGCCGGTTTTGACGCAAGCTGGGAACTGGATGTGTTCGGAGGCATTCGCCGCGGCGTGGAGGCGGCCGGGGCCGATCTGGCGGCGGCCGAGGCGAATCTGCGGGATACGCTGGTTTCTCTGGCCGCCGAAACGGCGCGGAACTACATAGAGGCGCGCACTCAGAGGCTGCTGCTGTCCATCGCCCGCGACAATCTCGCAAGCCAGTCGGAAACCCTGCGGATCACCGAATGGCGGGCGCAGGCCGGACTCGTGAGCAGCCAGGACGTGGAACAGGCCCGTACCAGCCTGGAGCAGACCAGGGCCCTTATCCCCAGGCTGGAAATCACTCTGGCCGAGGCGGAGCACAGCCTTGAAATTCTCCTGGGCAGGACTCCGGGGTCCCTCCAGTCCCGCCTCTCCGTCGCAGGAGACCTGCCGTCTCTACCGAAAAAGATTGCGGTCGGCATTCCCGCCGACACCCTGCGGAGGCGACCCGACGTCCGGGTGGCGGAACGGAAGCTGGCGGCGGAAACGGCCCGGGTCGGCGTAGCGGAAGCGGCGCGCTATCCATCATTCACCCTATCGGGCTCCGTGGGCCTGGAGGCGCTGACCCTGAGCGCGCTCGGCAACAGCGGCTCCGCCACATACTCCCTCCTTGCCGGCGTAACAACCCCCATCTTCAATGCCGGGCGTCTCAGAAGCCAGGTGGATATCCAGGATGCAGTAAGGGAGCAGGCCCTGGTGTCCTACGAAAAAACCGTGCTGGGCGCCTTGCGGGACGTGGAAAACGCGCTGGTCGGCCTGGCCAGGACCAGTGACAGGGGCGAAGCGCTTGCAAAGGCCCTGACCGCTGCCCGGGCAGCGGAGCAACTGGCGCGGCAGCGCTACACAACCGGCCTCATCGATTTTCAGTCGGTGCTCACGACCCAGCGCACCACGCTGACCGTCGAAGAAAGTCTCGCCAGTAACCGCTCCGACGGCGTTCTGGCTCTCATCAGTCTATACAAGGCCCTGGGCGGCGGCTGGACTTCACAGGCCGTAACGCCACCGGCCGGCAAGGATACCCCATGAACGAACAGATAACCGCAAAGGAAGATCAAGGCTCAGCCCTGAAACAGATCCTCGAAAAAAAGAGCGCCGGGCCGTTTCCGCGCAAATGGCTGTTGATTGCCTGCGCACTGCTGGCGGTTGCCGTCATCGGACTGCTCATCCTCCGCTCGGGAAAGAAGCAGGACAAGCCTGTCTACGCAACCGAGCCCGCTGAAAGGGGTACGCTGGTGGTCAAGGTCTCGGCCACCGGCAAACTGCAACCAACGAACCAGGTAGATGTGGGAAGCGAGTTGTCCGGGATCGTTGATCAGGTGTACGTGGACGTCAACGACCATGTGAAAAAGGGGCAGATACTGGCCAGGCTCGATCTGTCCAAGCTCCGGGACGCGGTCGCCAAGTCCCGGGCAAGCCTCGCGGCGGCCGAGGCGCAGGTGCTTCAGGCGCGGGCGACCGTGACCGAGGCAAAAGCCACCCTTGAGCGCTATCGACAGGTGTCCCGTCTCTCGGGCGGCAAGGTCCCTTCCAAAAGCGAGATGGACACCGCGGAAGCCAACCTGAAGAGGGCCGTGGCCAATGAGGCAAGCGCGAACGCCAGTGTCACCCAGGCAAAAGCAGCCCTGCAATCCAACGAAACAGACCTGACCAAGGCAAGCATCCGCTCTCCCATCAACGGCGTGGTCCTGAACCGGGAAGTGGAACCGGGGCAGACGGTGGCCGCCTCCTTTCAGGCGCCGGTACTGTTTACCCTGGCGGAAGACCTGTCTAAAATGGAACTTCAGGTGGATGTGGACGAAGCCGACGTGGGACAGGTTGGCAAGGGGCAGAAGGCGGTCTTCAGCGTGGACGCGTGGCCCGGCCGCCAGTATTCCGCCGTTATAAGAAGGGTTGGATACGGCTCCCAGGAGAAAGACGGCGTGGTCTCTTACCTCACCGTTTTGGAGGTGGCGAACGACGACCTTTCCCTCCGTCCGGGCATGACCGGCGCCGCGGAGATCACCACCCTGACGCGCGAGAATGCGCTGCTAGTACCCAATGCGGCGCTCCGTTTCACCCCGCGGCAGGCGGAGACGAAGAAGAAATCAGGAGGCGGGGTAGTGGGAACTCTGATGCCGAGACCGCCCAGACAGCCCCGGAAGCAGCAGCCAGCAAGCGTCAAGGGAGCTTCCAGGGTATGGGTGCAGCGTGAGGGCCGGCCCTCGCCGGTGGACGTCAAGACCGGCGCCACCAACGGCAGGATGACCGAGATCCTCGAAGGCGACCTGAAGGAAGGGACCAGGGTCATAACCGAGTCACTGGGCGGCACGCCATGAGCAGCGAACCCCTTATCCATCTGTCCGGCATAACAAAGACCTACGGCAGCGGACAGGCCGAGTTCCAGGCCCTGAAAGGGATTGATATCTCCATCGAAGCGGGAGACTTCGTCGCCATCATGGGCCACAGCGGCTCGGGCAAGTCCACCACCATGAATATCCTGGGCTGCCTGGACACCCCCACCAGCGGCAGCTACCGGTTCATGGGCGCCCAGGTGGAGCGGATGTCCCGCAATCAGCGCGCCCTGCTCAGACGTCATTTCCTGGGTTTTATCTTCCAGGGCTTCAATCTGCTGTCGCGCACAACCGCGCTGGAAAACGTGGAACTTCCCCTCATCTATCGCGGAGAACCGGCGGCCTCCCGCCATGGCGCGGCGCGCGCGGCCCTGAAGCAGGTGGGGCTCCAGGAATGGGAACACCACACACCCGCCGAGCTGTCCGGCGGCCAGCAGCAGCGGGTCGCCATAGCCCGCGCCATCGTTACCCGGCCGGCCGTGCTGCTGGCCGACGAGCCTACCGGCAACCTTGACACCCGCACCAGCGAGGAAATAATGGAACTGATCGCCACCTTCAACCGGGAGCACGGCATCACCGTACTCATGGTAACCCACGAACCGGACATGGCCGCGTATGCAAAGCGCGTCATCAGCTTCGTCGACGGCAAGGTGGAAAGCGACACCCGCAACGGGGAGGAGGCCTGATGCTCTGGAACACGCTGCTCCTGGCGATGCGCGCCATACGGCGCAACGTGATGCGCTCTTTTCTGACGGTTCTCGGCATCGTCATCGGCGTCGCGGCGGTAATTACCATGGTCACCCTCGGCAACGGCGCAACCAAATCCGTGTCCGACCAGATCTCCAGCATGGGGAGCAACATGCTGATTGTGACCCCCGGACAGCGTTTCGGACCCGGCTCGGAAGCGGCGCCCAGATTCAAGAGCCCGGACGTGGAAGCAATCCGCAACCAGATAAACGCCGTGGAAAGGGTCGCGCCCATGGTCAACAAGACAGCGACCGCGGTTTACCAGGCCAACAACTGGTCGACCGTGATCAACGGCAGCAGCAACGACTATTTCCAGGCGGGCAACTGGGAACTGGCCGGCGGCCGCGCCTTCAGCGAGGTGGAAGAAGGGGCGGGCAAGGCGGTGTGCGTCATTGGCGAAACAGTGCGCAACAAGCTGTTCGGACGACAGAACCCGGTGGGGAGCGAGATCCGCATCAAGCAGTTCTCCTGCGAGGTGGTAGGACTCCTCAAAGCAAAAGGGCAGTCGGCCATGGGGCAGGACCAGGACGACGTTGTGGTGATGCCCCTGCGCACCGTGCAGCGCCGTCTCACCGGTAGCCAGGACATCAATCGTCTCACTATTTCGGTAAAGGACGGCGCATCCATTGATGCGGTGAAAAACCAGCTTACCCTCCTCATGCGCGAGCGGCGCAACATCGGCGAGAACGAGGAGGACGATTTCCGCGTCATGGATACCCGCCAGATCGCGGAAACCCTCACCAGCACCACCAAGATCCTCACCATGCTCCTGGGCGCGGTGGCGGCCGTGAGCCTGCTGGTGGGGGGAATCGGCATCATGAACATCATGCTGGTGTCGGTAACGGAGCGCACCCGCGAGATCGGCATCCGTCTCGCCATAGGCGCCCTGGAGCGGGAAGTTCTTCTGCAGTTCCTCATCGAGGCGGTGGTCCTCTCCAGCCTGGGCGGTCTGGTCGGCATCACACTGGCGACAGGCGCTTCCATCGTGCTCGCCAGGCTGATGGGAGTGCCTTACATCTTTGACATCGGCATAAATCTCCTCTCGTTCATCTTTTCCGCGGCCATCGGCGTCATCTTCGGCTTTTTCCCGGCGCGCCGGGCGGCCGGACTTAACCCCATCGACGCGTTGAGGCACGAGTGAAGGCGCGAAAGCCATCAACATCGCGGACAGAACATAACGGAAAAGGCGGCCCAAAGGCCGCCTTTTCCGTTATTCCCATCGCCCAAACCGTTATCCGGCCCTATTTGACAAGCCCTTCGTTGGTAAGCTTTTCTATATCCTCCGTCAGCTTGGCGTCGAAAGATGTGCCCTGAAACCTCCATTCAGCAAGGCGGACAAGTAAAGAATACCCGATTATTTCAGGTTATTCCCGATGCGCGCGACCGCCTCTTCCACGTTCTCCCGGTTGCCGAAGGCGGAAAGGCGGAAGAATCCCTCGCCGGAAGGTCCGAAGCCGCTGCCCGGGGTTCCCACCACGTTGCATTCGGTGAGAAGCTTGTCGAAGAAATCCCACGAACTCATTCCTCCCGGCGTCTTGAGCCAGATGTATGGCGCGTTTACTCCGCCGTATACGGTCAGGCCCACTCCAGCCAGCCCTTCACGGATGATGCGGGCGTTTTCCATGTAGTAGTCGATGATCTCCCTGGTCTGCTTCCAACCTTCCTCGGTATACACGGCCGCGGCTGCACGCTGGACCGGATAGGACGCGCCGTTGAACTTGGTGGTGGCGCGGCGCAGCCAGAGTTTGTTGAAGCTGTACTTTTCGCCGGTGGAGGTCGTTCCTTCCAGCTCTCTGGGGACGACCACCAGCCCGCAGCGCACGCCGGTGAATCCGGCGGTCTTGGAAAAGGAGCGGAACTCGATGGCGCACTTTTTCGCGCCTTCTATCTCGTAGATGGAATGGGGGATGGACGGATCGGTGATGAACGCCTCATAGGCGGCGTCAAAGAAGATCACCGAGTTGTTGGCCAGAGCGTAATCCACCCATTTCATCAGCTCTACCTTCGTGGCGACCGCGCCGGTGGGATTGTTGGGGAAGCAGAGATAGATAATGTCCACCTTCTCCGTAGGGAGAGCGGGAATGAAGCGGTTCGCCTCGGTACAGGGGAGATAGACGATGCCCCTGTAGTAGCCCTTCTCGTCCGCATCGCCGGTACGGCCGATCATGACGTTGGTGTCGTTGTACACCGGGTAGACCGGGTCACCGATGGCAACCTTGTTCTCCAGGGAGAAGATATCGAGGATGTTGGCGCAGTCGCACTTGGATCCGTCGGAGACGAACATCTCGTCCGTTTCCAGGGAGACCCCAAGGGGTTTGTATGAGTTCTCTATGACGGCGTTGATCAGCCAGTCGTATCCCTGCTCGGGCCCGTACCCGGCAAAGGTCTCCACCCGGGACAGGTCATCCACGGCGGCGTGGAACGCCTTGAGAATGGCCGGAGGGAGCGGGCGGGTGACATCACCTATGCCGAGCCGTATCACCCTGGCCTGGGGATTGGCCTCCGCGAATGCCCTCACGCGGCGGCCAATCTCGGGAAACAGGTATCCAGCCTTCAGTTTCAGGTAATTATCGTTGATAAGAGCCATATTTCGTAAAACCTCCCATGGATTTGATAAAGGAAATGCCGCACGGAGCGGCATGGTATTCCAAACTACTTTTTTTCAATCGGAAGCAGCGGAGAGGTACGGAACCGGATATCCAAAATTAACTGTAACCATTCAGAATAGTGTCACAGTGAACCACACCCTGATTTTCCTGCGCTTCCCCTCACCCGGCCTTCGGCCACCCTCTCCCGGAGGGAGAGGGTTCGTGTTTTCCCTCGCCCTCCGGGAGAGGGGCAGGGGTGAGGGGAAAAAGCGCCGAATAGTTACAGTTTTCCAGAATTACCACCAATGGAACAGGAACGCTGATTTTGCGGCAAGGTCAAGGCGCCGAGGAAGAGCGCGGAGACGTAGCAGCGCGACGTCGCACAAGCGATTACGAAGGCAACGCGAAGATTGCCCAAAAGCGGCGTTCCCCTACCGAAGACCCAGGACGTCCTGCATATCGTACAACCCCGGCTTCTGCTTCACCACCCACTTGGCCGCCCTGACCGCGCCATGGGAGAACATGTCCCTGGTGTGGGCGCGGTGGGTGAGCTCGATGCGCTCCCCCATGCCGATGAAATAGACGGTGTGATCGCCCACGATATCGCCGCCACGGATAGTCTGCATGCCGATCTCGTCCTTTGTCCTCTCTCCGCAGATCCCCTCGCGGTGAAAGTTGGCAACCTTAGCGTAGTCCCGGCCGAGGGCGGCCGCAACCACCTCGCCCATGCGAACGGCGGTCCCGGAAGGGGAATCCTTCTTCATTTTATGGTGGGCCTCGACGATCTCCACATCGAAATCGTCACCAAGGATCTTCGCCACGTCAGCCAGGGCCTTGAACACCACATTCACGCCCACGGACATGTTCGGGGCCAGCACCACGGGGACTTCTCTCGCCAGTTCGAGTGCCAGGGCCTTTTCTTCAGCGCTGAATCCGGTGGAACCGATGACCATGGCCTTGCCGTTCAGTCCGCACACCTCCAGGTTCTTCAGGGAAACCTTGGGAGCGGAGAAATCAATGAGGACATCGCACCCCTTCACCACTTCGTTCAGATCGTCGGTAATGGCCACGCCAAGGGCGCCGCACCCAGCGGTCAGTCCCGCGTCCATGCCGAGGGAGGGGTGGAGGGGCCGCTCCAGCGCCCCGGACAGTTCCAGCAGTTCGTCTTCCTTGACAGCCGTAATATTGCGGCCGCCCATGCGTCCCGCCGCTCCGCTGACTGCAATCTTTATCATGGATATACCTCCAAATACAGGCATGGGGTTGTGCCCGTCAGTCCTTTCCCCTTTGCCATTCGCCCGGTTCAAATGAGATTGTATTCCTTCATGATTGCTATCAGCTTGTTCCGGTTCGCCTCCGACATGGGGGCAAGGGGAAGCCTGAGCTCGTCCTGGCATTTTCCCATGAGCGCAACGGCCGTCTTTACCGGCGTCGGATTAGTCTCGATGAACATGGCGTTGTTGATCTTCAAGAGCTTCAGATGGAGCCGCCGCGCCTGCTCCAGGTCGCCGGATGTAAAGGCGTCCACCATGGAGGAGATCTCCCCGGGCATGATATTGGCGGTCACCGAGATAACGCCGGCGCCGCCGCAGGCCATCATGGGAAAGGTGACGAAATCGTCCCCGGAAAGGACATCAATGCGGTCTCCACAGAGGGAGAGAATCTCGGAAGCCTGCTGTAGGGAGCCAGTGGCCTCCTTTATGCCGACGATATTGGGAATATCGGCAAGACGCGCCACCGTTTCCGGCAGCATGTTCACACCGGTGCGTCCAGGGACGTTGTAGAGGATCTGGGGAAGAGCCACTTCCTCCGCGATCATCTTGTAGTGGCGGTACAGGCCCTCCTGGCTCGGCTTGTTGTAGTAAGGGGTCACCAGGAGGGCGCCATCCGCCCCCACCTGCTTGGCGTGCCGGGTGATCTCTATGGCCTCCTCGGTGGAGTTGGAACCGGTACCCGCTATCACCGGCACCCGCTTTTTCGTCTGCTGGACAACTATCTCGATAACACGATCGTGCTCTTCGTAGTCCAGGGTGGATGCCTCCCCAGTGGTTCCGCACGGCACAATTCCGTCCGTGCCGTTCTCAATCTGGAACTCGACCAGTTCCCGCAGGCTTTCCTCATCAATTTTCCCGTCTTTGAACGGGGTGATGATGGCGACGATACTCCCCTTGAACATGATGTACTCCTTCCCGATGTAAGGGGTCAGCGCCTGAAACGAGACATATCAGCGATATCCCGTCTCAATGCCCGCCCCCTCTGTTTGATTACAGAAATGCAGGTATTTTTTCACCCTTCAGCAGGTCTTCTACCTTTTCCCGCTCCCGGACCACCTGGCAGACGGCGCCTTTCACCATGACTTCAGCGGCGCGGGGACGGCTGTTGTAGTTGCTGCTCATGGCGAAGCCGTAGGCCCCGGCGGACATGAACGCAATCAGGTCGCCCTGCCTGAAGGCCGAAATCTCCCTGTCTTTTGCCAGAAAATCGCCTGATTCGCAGATGGGTCCGACGATGTCCGCGACAACGGTTCCTTCCTGGTCTTTCCGCACCGCCTGCACCCCGTGATAGGAACCGTACAGGGAGGGGCGGGCCAGGTCGTTCATGGCCGCGTCCACGATAACGAAATTCTTGTCCTCGCCACGCTTGGTGAAGAGGCATTTCCCCACCATTATTCCCGCGTTCCCCACTAGGTTCCTGCCCGGCTCGAACAGCAGATGGAGCCCCAGATCCTTTGTCTCCTCGGTAATGGCCTTGCCGTATTCGGCCGGAAGCGGCGGCGCCTCGTCGCTGTAGGTAATGCCGAGGCCGCCACCCAGATCGAAATAGCGGAGGGTGACGCCGGACTCCCTGAGCCCCTCGATGAGGCGTTTCAGTTTCCTTACCGTATCCACAAAAGGCGCCACCTTGGTCAACTGGCTGCCGATGTGGCAGTCGATGCCGATGACGTCGAGATTGGTCATCCGCGAGGCGCGCTTGTACTGCTCCATGGAACGCTCGATGTTGATGCCGAACTTTGCCTTCTTAAGGCCGGTGGTGATGTATGGGTGGGTCTCCGGGTCCACGTCCGGATTCACCCGGATGGCGATACCGGCCTTTTTCCCCAGACGGCCGGCGACATGGTCGATGCGGTCCAGTTCATCTTCCGATTCCACGTTGAACATCAGGATGCCGGTGTTCAGGGCATACTCGATCTCATCGTCTTTCTTGCCCACACCGGAATAAACAACCTTCAGCGGATCCACACCGGCAGCCAGGGCGCGGTACAACTCGCCTCCGGAAACGATATCAACCCCTCCGCCCAGGTTGAAGAATGTCTTCAGCACCGCCAGGTTGGAGTTTGCCTTCATGGAGTAGCAGATGGTATGGGGAACTCCGGCGAACGCCTCGTCCATGGCCCGGTAGTGCCGTTCCAGGGTTGCGTGGGAATAGATGTACACAGGCGTACCGAATTTTTCCGCAATCTCCCTGACCGCCACCTCTTCGGCGTACATTTCATTACCCTTGTACTGAAAATGATGCATTTAATCCTCCGATATGAATACGGGCGAAGTTGGCCGGATTCATGAAAAAAGGTGTCTGTATGTAACACAGGGTCCGGAAAAAGTCAAAATACACTCTCCGTGTTCTGCCATCGCCGTCTTTCAGTACGACCTGGAAACCAGCCCTACTCTTCCGTCAGGGAGAACCTTCCCTCCACTTCGTTGGAGAGCTCGCTTTCCACAAGCTCTCCGTCCACCCTCACCACGCTCCGCACGGCATACAGGTATTTCACACCGTGCTCCATCCGGAAGTCGGAAAAACCATCGGCATCGGGCAGGACCAAAACAACGGGGTTCAGGGGCATCATCCCTTCCGCGCGTTTGCGGTAAACTGAAAAACCTTCCAGAACGGCCCCTGTAGGAAGGGGTCCCGGCTGCCATCGAAGAGTGACCCCTTCGGGCGCGGGCTCAAGGGCCAGCTGCGGAGGCATAGGCGGAGACGAAAATCTTTTACGGGCCCTGTTGGAGTCCCGGCTGATGGCGCCGTCCTTTTGAAGGGAGACCGCCTTGTACTGATAGGTGGTACCGCCGGTCAGATCCCTGTCGAAGAAACAGTAAAGGGAACCGCTACGACGGACATCCTGGAGATATTCCGGGTCAACGGTTTTCACAATGCGGTAGGCCGACGGACATCCCTCGCAGTCCTGGTCCGGAGGAAGCACTATGCGTCTGAACACGCGGAATCCGGCAAGGCCGTCCAAGGGACCTCCCCATTCCTGCTTCCCCGGCCCGGACCAGCACACCAGGAAGCCGGCGCCTTTCTGCTCGACGTGCAGATCCTTGATGGGGGCCGGGACCAGAGCCTCGGGCGGTACCAGGGGCCCCCGCTTTCCACAGGCGGAGAGGAATAACACAAGGAAGAGAAAGAGTGCCTTTTTCATTGCTGCTCCGGACGGGAATCTGTTTGTTTCCTGATTACGGGGAGACCTGCCGGGTTTTCAAAACCTGGCAGGTCTGGTCTTCAACTTCTCTCGTGGCTGTCTTATCCCTTTTTCCGCTCCCTCTTCAGCCGCTCCATCTCCACCTTCACCCGCTCCAGGGCGGTGCCTCCGGTGGCGCGGCGGGCATTGACACTCGCCTCAAGGGTGATGGCATCGTAGATATCCGCGCCGATGCGATGGGAGAAAGACTTCCATTGGTCCATGGAAAGCTCTTCCAGCCGCTTGCCGTGCTCGATGCAGTAGCGGACCGACTTGCCCACCACCTCGTGGGCCTCGCGGAATGGCATCCCGGTGCGGACCAGGTAATCGGCCACATCAGTGGCGTTGGAAAAGCCGCGGGCCGCGGCCTCCCGCATGACCCCGGCCTTCACCTTCATCTCGCGCGCCATGTCGGCGAAGATCTTCAGGCTCCCCTTGACCGTGTCGATGGTGTCGAAAAGCGGCTCCTTGTCCTCCTGCATGTCCTTGTTGTAGGCCAGCGGCAGCGATTTCATGACGGTCAGCAGGGCCATGAGGTTGCCGTAGACCCGGCCGGTCTTGCCCCGCACCAGCTCCGGCACGTCCGGGTTCTTCTTCTGGGGCATGATGGACGAGCCGGTGCAGAAGGAGTCGGAAAGGTCGATGAAGTCGAACTCGCTGGTAGACCAGAGGATGAGTTCCTCGGAGAAGCGGGACAGATGCATCATCAGGATGGAGGAAGCGGACAGGAACTCCAGGGCGAAATCGCGGTCGGAGACCGAATCGAGCGAGTTGCGGGTCACATCGTCGAACTCCAGCTGTTCGGCGACATATTCCCGGTCGATGGGAAAGGTTGTTCCCGCCAGGGCGCCGGCGCCGAGGGGAAGCACGTTGAGGCGTTTCGCGCAATCCTCCATGCGCCCCCGATCGCGGCGGAACATCTCCACGTAGGCCAGCATGTGGTGGGAAAACAGGATAGGCTGGGCCACCTGGAGATGGGTGTAGCCGGGCATGATCACGTCCAGGTTTTGTTCCGCCTGAAACAGGAGCGCGTCCGACAGGAGATCCAGGTATCGTACAACCTCCGCAATCTCGTCACGCAGGTAGAGGCGGATATCCACCGCCACCTGGTCGTTGCGGGAACGGCCGGTGTGGAGCCGTTTTCCCGCCTCGCCGATGGCCTCCGACAGGCGCGCCTCGATGTTCATGTGGATATCTTCCAGGGAAACGGAGAAGTCGAATTCCCCGGCCTCTATCTGGGCGAGGATAGCCTCCAGGCCGCTGATAATGGCAGCCACATCAGCTTCAGGGATGATTCCCTGCCTTCCCAGCATGCGGGCATGGGCCATGGAGCCGCGGATGTCCTGGCGGTACAGGCGCTTGTCGAAGTCGATGGAAGCGGTAAACTCCTCGACGAATTTATCGGTGGGCTGGGAAAAACGTCCTCCCCAGAGTTTGTCTCTGCTCATGAAAATCTCCAACAAAGCAATAAAGACAATCAACAGGATGGACAGGATTTGCAGGATGAAATTCTTAACAGCCACTTCCCTGTTTTTTCCTGTCCCTCCTGTTAATTGATTTTAGTTTTACTTCTTCTTTCCCTCTTTCATCAGCGACCGGATCCTGAGCCTCAGGGCGTTCAGCCGGATGAATCCTTCGGCGTCCTGCTGGTTGTAGACCTCGTCAGCCTCGAAGGTGGCAAAGTCCTGGTTGAACAGGGAGTCGGTGTCGGACTTGCGGCCCACGGTGCGGCACAGCCCCTTGTAGAGCTTCACCCTGGCGACGCCGTTCACCGTCTTCTGGGACTCGTCGATCATGGCCTGGAGCATCTCCCGCTCCGGCGCGAACCAGAAACCGTAATAGACCATCTCCGCGTAGCGGGGGATGAGGGAATCGCGGATGTGCATCACCTCACGGTCCATGGTGATCTGCTCCACTGCCATGTGGGCCTCGCGCAGGATGGTCCCGCCCGGGGTCTCGTACACGCCGCGGGACTTCATCCCCACGAAGCGGTTTTCCATAAGGTCTACGCGGCCAATGCCGTGCTGGCCGCCCAGGAAGTTCAGGTGGGCCAGGAGCTGGGCCGGGGTCATCTTCTCGCCATCCACCGCCACGGCGTTGCCGTTCCTGAACTCGATCTCGATGTACTGCGGCTTGTTGGGCGCTTTTTCCGGGGACTTGGTCAGAACGTACATCTCCTCGGGCGCCTCGGCAAAGGGGTCTTCCAGGATTCCGCCCTCAAAGGAGATATGAAGCAGGTTGCGGTCCGAGGACCATGGCCGTTTCTTGGTGACCGGCACTGGGATGCCGTTCTTCTTGGCGTAGTCCAGCAGGGCCTGGCGGCTGTTCAGGTCCCAGGTCCGCCACGGGGCGATGATGGTGATGGCCGGGTTGAAATGGTAGCAGGCCAGTTCGAAGCGCACCTGGTCGTTCCCCTTGCCGGTGGCGCCATGGGCCACGGCATCGGCCTTCTCCAGCTTCGCGATCTCCATCTGCCGCTTGGCGATGAGGGGCCGTGCGATGGAGGTGCCGAGAAGGTACTGTCCCTCGTAAATGGCGTTGGCCCGGAACATGGGAAATACGAAGTCCTTTACGAACTCTTCCCGCAGGTCGTCAATGTAGACCTTGTCCGCGCCGGTGGCGATGGCCTTGTCCCGGATGGGGGTCAGCTCGTCACCCTGTCCCAGGTCGGCGGCGAAGGCCACCACCTTGCAGCCGTATTCGTTCTTGAGCCACTTGAGGATGATGGAGGTATCGAGACCGCCGGAATAGGCGAGGACTATCTTTTTCACTTCTTTCTTGGCCATAAAGGTTCTCCTTTTATTCAGGGTTCGTATTTTCAAACGGAAATCGATTCAGGTTCCGCTGCCCGGACATGACGGGAGCGCCCTCTACGCCCCGCCCATGAGCCGGGCCATGATGGCCTTCTGGATGTGGAGCCGGTTCTCCGCCTCGTCCCACACCACGGAACGGGGTCCCTCGATGACCTCGTCGGTGATCTCCTCGTCCCGGTGGGCCGGGAGGCAATGCATCACGATGCAGTCCTTTTTCGCCAGCTTCACGGTTTCGGCGTTGAGCTGGAATCCGGCGAATGCCTTCTCCCTGGCCTTCTGCTCCTCTTCCTGCCCCATGCTGGCCCAGACGTCGGTATTGAGCACGTCGGCGCCCTTCACCGCTTCGCTGGGATCTTCGGTCAGCACGATGGATGACTTGCCGTGGGCGCGCGCCCATTCCAGGACCTTCCCATCCGGCTGATAGTCCTTCGGGCAGGCGAGAACCAGGTCGAAACCGAAGATGGCTGCCGCCTCGATCCAGGTATTGGCCATGTTGTTGCCGTCGCCGACCCAGGAGAACTTCAGCCCCTTGTACCCCCCCTTGTGCTCGATGACCGTCATGAGGTCCGCCATCACCTGACAGGGGTGGTAGAGGTCGGTGAGTCCGTTGATGACGGGGATGGAGCTGTGAAGCGCCAGTTCTTCAACGATCTCATGGCCGTAAGTCCGGATCATTATACCGTCGCAGAAGCGCGACAGGGTGCGGGCGGTGTCCTTGATGGGCTCTCCGCGTCCCATCTGGGAGGTTGCTGAGGAAATGAAAAGTCCGTGGCCGCCAAGCTGGTAGATACCTACCTCGAAGGATACCCTGGTCCTGGTGGAGGACTTCTCGAAGATCATGGCCAGGGTCTTCCCCTTGAGGATGCGGTGCTTGTCGCCGTTCTTCTGTTTCTTCTTCAGGTCGAGCGCCAGTTCGAAGAGGCCGTCCAGTTCCTTTTTGGAAAATGCATTGAGCGCCAGAAAATCCTTTTTCATATGGTATCCCTCTGTTGTCGGCAATGTAGGGGCGCGCAGCGCACCCTGATATCAGAAATGAGAAACGGCTCCGGGCAGGCGCATTCCGACCGGAGCATCGTCCAGATCATATCTCCACGAGAATCCCGTCAAGTATCATCATCATCTCGTCGATTTCCTCCCTGGTCACCACCAGGGGCGGGACGAAGCGGAGGACCGTGTCATGGGTGCAGTTGAGCAGCAGTCCGCGCTCATGCCCCTTGCGGATGATGTCGGCGCCCGGTATGGAAAGCCCCATGCCCACCATGAGTCCGATGCCCCGCACCTCGGTTACGAAGGGGTATCTCCCCTTGAGCTCTCCCAGCCTGCCCCGCAGATACTCTCCCATCTCCAGCACGCGGCCGAGGAATCCCTCCTCGGTGATGGTCCTTACCGCCGCGACGGCGGCGGCCGTAACCAGCGGGTTTCCACCAAAGGTGGAGCCGTGGCTGCCCGGCGTGAAGGCCGCGGCGAATTCGTCCCTTGTGAGCATGGCGCCGATGGGCGCTCCTCCGGCCAGCGCCTTGGCAAGAGTCATGATGTCGGGCTCGATCCCGAAATGTTCGTAGGCGAACAGGCACCCGGTCCTTCCCATACCCACCTGGACCTCGTCGAAGATGAGCAGGACCGAATTCTTGTCGCAGATGCGGCGGATCTCGCGGAAATAGTCAGGAGACGGGACATTCACCCCGCTCTCCCCCTGGATGGGCTCCAGCATCACCGCGCAGGTGCGCGAGGTGATGGCCTTTTCCAGGGCTTCCGCGTCGTTATAGGGAACATGGGTGAAGCCGTGCAGAAGGGGATCGAAAAAGCGCTGGATCTTCTCCTGGCCCGTGGCGGACAGGGTGGCCATGGTGCGTCCGTGGAACGACTCGGAAGCGGTGATGATCTCGAAGCGCTCCGGACCGTATTTTTCCCGGCTGTACTTGCGCGCCAGCTTGATGGCCGCCTCGTTGGCCTCGGCCCCGCTGTTGCAGAAGAAGGCTTTCTCCGCAAAGGAGTTTTCGCAGAGTAGCTCCGCCAGCTCGATCTGGGGGGGGATGTGGTACAGGTTGGAGCAGTGGATCAGCTCCCCGGCCTGTTTCCGCAGCGCCTCCACCACCCTCGGATGGCAGTGACCGAGATTGTTGACCGCAATGCCCGCCAGAAAGTCCAGGTATTCCTTGCCGTCGGCGTCCCACAGCCGGCACCCCTTTCCACGGGCCGCGACAATGGGGTATCTGCCGTAATTCCTGACTATATATTTGTCCGCCTTTTCCATCCATTCCTGGGAATTCATGATCTTATCTCCGTTCCTATAC
>Ga0265295_1005649_pt1 | contig 15720 bp, 12 predicted proteins | sample Munlansysbiofilm_FD_192503 | JGI IMG/M metagenome (GOLD analysis project Ga0265295, IMG submission 192503) | Leachate microbial communities from a municipal landfill in Southern Ontario, Canada - Methane capture system biofilm | ecosystem: Engineered > Solid waste > Landfill > Unclassified ... | reverse complement strand
ACTCTTAAAGCGAAAGAAGGGCTTGTTAGTGTCGGATTAGAATCTGAAATTTATAAACAAACCAACCAATTATCAGGCGGACAAATGCAAAGAGTTGCAATTGCCCGTGCTCTAGTAAATGATCCAGCCATTATTTTGGCAGATGAACCAACAGGAGCGCTAGACAGCAAAACAAGCGAACAAGTAATGGATATAATTAAAGAGATTAGTAAGACTAAACTCGTTATTATGGTTTCGCACAATGAGACACTTGCTGAAAAGTATAGTGACCGTATTATTCGTATGCTTGATGGTGTGATAGAAAGCGACACAGCTAAAGTTATGCCAGCAACAACCATGACAGGCGCAAATGAACAAAACAAATATACTTCAATGCCTTTTTCAATGGCACTTAAGAGCAGTTTTAAAAATATATTAACGAAAAAAGGGCGGTCCGTTATTACTTCGGTCGCTGGTTCTTTGGGCATAATTGGTGTGGCTCTTGTTGCTTCTTTATCAACAGGATTTAATAACTACATTGCTAAAGTTGAAAGTGATACGATGGCCTCATATCCAATCGGTGTCTTTTCTAACTCATTTGAATTAAGCCCTAATAGTTATCAAGAAGTACAAAGAACACAATTTCCTAGCGAAGAGGAAGTATATGTTTACGACCCTAATGATGCAAGTGAATCAGTTCTTCGTTTTTACTACAACCAATTCACACCTGATTTTCTTAACTTTGTTAATAGTCTAGAAGACGACGAACTCGCTAGCAGTGTTGTTTTGAATTACCCGACACATATGAAATTATTAACTGAATACCCTAATGGCAGTGTTAACACTGCAGGCTCAACAAATTTCTCACAACTTACCCCGACGACTTCAGGAACGTTTACACAATTATTTGGTGATCAACAATTCGTTAATAAATACTATGATTTGATTGGTAGTAATTCACGCTACCCTAGTGGCGCTAATGAAATCGTTTTAGTAATAGACCGCTATAATAGGGTCAGTGTCAATGATTTGCAAAGGTTAGGCTTTCTAAGTAGTGGAGCGACAACAATTGAAAAATTTTCCTTTGATGATTTGTTAGGAAAAAAGTATAAGTTAATTGATAATAATGATTTTTATGTTCGAGATGCCGCACACGATTTTGTTGTTGCGGATTTATCAAGTTCGACAGGAACTAAAACCATCGAAAAGTATGGTGTTATTAATCAAACAAATAGTCGTGCGCTTTTTGATGATGAGCAAACAGGAATTGAGCTGGAAATTGTAGGAGTTTTACGGCCACGTCCAGGCACAGAACTACAGATTTTGTCACAAGGTTTAGCTTTTACCGAAGAGTTAAACACTTTAATGCAAACATACAATAAGGATAGCGATTTCTCTAAAGCTATTTTTCACAATATTACAATATCTCCTGACGCTCTTACTGATCCAGAAATTAGCGAAAAACCAGAAAAAATCCTAGAGTACATTAGATATTACGACCCTTATTATGATTATGGGAATCCCCAAAAAATCATAAATCAAACTGATTTTCTCAATCTAGCGAAACGTAATAATGCGCAAATTAGTGATGTTGACGATTCAACACCTTTTGGACAAGCAGTTAAAGCCATTCTTGAAAGAGTGTATTCTAACATCGAATCAATTGCGATTTTTCCTTCCTCTGCGCAAGCTCGAAAAGACATTAGGTTGGCCTTTGATAATTATAACAAAACGCAAGATGACGATGCAAAGATTGTATATTCTGATCTAGTTAGCACAATTACAAACTCACTAGCAACGATGGTGAATGTTGTTTCAATCGTTCTAATTTTCTTTACGAGTATTTCACTCGTAGTTTCTGGTGTTTTAATTGGAATTATAACTTATATTTCCGTCATAGAACGTACTAAAGAAATTGGTGTTTTGCGAGCAATGGGCGCAAGAAAAAAAGACGTAGCTCGACTTTTCCAAGCCGAAACCTTTATTATCGGCCTTTTTGCCGGTCTTATTGGCATACTTACCGCTTATATTTTAACAATCCCGATTAATCTAATACTAAATAATATGTTTCCTGATCAAAACATAGGTACAATTGCTAATCTTACTCCGCTTATTGCCCTTCTTCTAGTTGTTATAAATGTTATTCTGACAATGGCTTCTGGTTTATTACCTAGTAGCATTGCTGCAAGAAAGAACCCGGTTGAAGCGTTAAGGACGGAATAATGTTTTTATACACTGTAATAATATTAGGAACAAAATATAGACTTATAGTCTATAATTATAAATAGAGAAATTTATGAAAGATAAAGCCGGATACGCGACAAGAAGAATTCGCAAGAGTGAAATTTTACTTGAAGGAATCGAAAGATATAATCCTACTCACACTCAAGGTTTAACGCTTGAGCAAGTTTTAAACCGCCAAAAAAGCAAACTAACCAACTATACAAAAAAAGCAATTGGTAAATCAACGTTTGAAATTATTACGACCAATTTCTTTTCGTTTTTTAATATATTATTGTACGTAATTGCCGCTGCAATGATTTTTGTCAAAAATTACGGCGGACTCTTTTTTCTTGTTATTCTTGTCGCAAACACATTGATAGGCTTGATCCAAGACTTAAGAGCGCGGAAAACATTAAAATCACTAAGTATTCTTTCTCGTAATCCTATTCGCGTAATTAGAGATAGTCTTCTTACCGAACTAGATCGCGACCAGCTCGTTCTTGATGATGTGATTCTTTTAAAATTAGGTGATCAAATTCCCGCAGACGGTGTCATAATTTTTGGCGAAATAAACGTCAACGAATCTTTATTAACCGGTGAATCCGAAGTTATTCGAAAAGGTATAGATGCCAAAGTGCTCTCAGGAGCTTATGTAACAAGCGGTACTGCTTATATGCGTGTTGATAAAATTGGTAAATTAAGTTATGCTCAAACGCTACAAATTAGGGCTCAGGCATTTAAACGGCCTAAATCACAGTTATTAAGTTCAATTAAAAGTTTGTTTAAAGCCATAGGTTTTATCGTTATTATTATTGGCTCATTAATGATCTTGGCGGCAATATATCAGGAAGATAGTTTGCTTGGAGGGGTGAATAAAGTTTCTGGAGCTTTAGTCGGAATGATTCCTTCAGGGATGTACCTTTTAACAAGTATGACGCTTTCAGTTGGGGTTGTCCGTCTTGGCAAGAAACGTACGCTTGTACAAGAAATGTATTCGATTGAAATGCTCGCGCGTGTAGATGTGCTTTGCTTAGATAAAACAGGAACACTCACGGACGGAACGATGAAAGTTAGTGAATTTTATGAAGTGAATCCTAACCAAGACATTGATGTTGAAAATATTGTCGCAAATATTTTAGCGGCAACAAAAGATGAAAACGCAACCGCGACCGCATTAAAAAGTCACTTTAAATTTAAAGAGTATATGCCGACTAGCATTATTACTCCCTTTTCTAGTGAAGATAAGTATAGTGCCGTCCGCTTTAAAAATGGTGAAACCTTTTATCTAGGGGCAACTTCTTCATTGTTAAACACAAAAAATAGGCAAGAAATTCGTGAAATCGAAAAATCCTATACAAGCCAAGGGCTTAGAGTGTTAGTTTTAACAAGAAACAAAAAAAGAACTAAAGAACAAGCAATTAACGAGGGTGTGCCGATCGCCTTAATCGCCTTAGAAGACCATATCCGCCTTGAGGCTATTGAAGCAATAAAATGGTTTGTTGATAATGGCGTTAAAATAAAAGTAATTTCTGGTGATGATCCCGGAACCGTCCAAGCCGTTAGTATACGGGCCGGTGTCTTTGGTGCAGAACAAGCAATTGATCTTTCAGGTTTAGATAATGATGAAGTTAAACGCGCCGCCGACATTTATACTGTTTTTGGCCGTGTCAAACCTAATCAAAAAGAAATCATTATACGTAAGCTACAAAAATCTGACCTTGTCGTTGCGATGATAGGTGATGGAGTGAACGACGTGTTAGCACTTAAAGCCGCTGATTGTTCGATTGCGATGGCTAATGGCAGCGGTGCTGCCCGTAGTGTTAGTAATCTCATTATCGAACAAAATTTTGATGCACTCCCGTCTATTGTTGATGAGGGGCGTCGAGCGATTAATAACTTACAAAGAACATGGTCACTTTTCTTAGTCAAAACAACATTTACAATTATTATGTCTTTGATGTTTTTGGTAGGTGCACTGCTTGCTCCGCCAGGCAACAAAGTAGGTTATCCCTTTCTTACAAACCACTTATATATTTGGGAGTTTTTTACTATAGGTGTCGCTTCTTTCTTCCTTTCCTTGCAGCCTAACAGCACGAAAATAAAAGGAACGTTCATGAGTAACGTTGTTAAAAAAGCTCTACCTGGATCGATAGTTATGGTTCTAGCAGTCTTTTCATTCTTTATTATGCGCAACATCGAAACAATTCAACCAGGAAGCCTTCGTGTCACTGAATATGCGGCAATTACGATGAGCGTCACAACAATGATATTTATTAGTTTTGTTGTTTTGTTTAGGACAAGTTTGCCGCTTGATTGGTATAGAGGAATTCTCTTCTTTGCTATTCTCATTGGCGCTACTTTAGCAATGGGACTTGCTGCCTACTTACGCCTTGATTTATTTAAAATCGATTATCGAGATTTAAATACGATCAACATTATTGAGTTAGTGGTCATTAATGTTCTCGCTGTTATATTTTATTTTATCATTGATATTCAACTCGGTGAAAAAAGAAAAAAGAGAAGGTAATATATGTTAATTATTAATAAAAAAGTTCAAGAAGCGCTTAGCCATAACAAAGCTGTTGTTGCTCTGGAGTCGACAATTATCTCGCACGGCATGCCTTATCCTACAAACGTTAAAGTCGCCTTAGCTGTTGAAGCGACAATTAACCAAATGGGTGCTGTCGCAGCAACAATAGGGATTATTGATGGCGATATCATTATTGGTATGGATGCTAAGCAAATCGAAGAGTTTGGCAAAAGACAAGGTATTGTGAAAGTTTCTAGTCATGATTTAGCGTATGTGACTTCCAATAAACTCTGGGGTTCAACGACTGTTGCGGCGACGATGATTGCCGCGAAAATGGCCGGCATAGATGTCTTTGTCACCGGCGGGATTGGCGGTGTCCACCGCGGAGCCGAAACAACACTAGATATATCAAATGATTTAGAAGAATTAAGCAAAACAAGAATGATTGTTGTTTGTGCAGGCCCTAAAGCAATTTTAGATGTCGAAAAAACAGTTGAATACTTAGAAACTTTAGGCGTTCCTCTTGTTGCTTATCAAAGTGATAAACTACCGCTTTTTTATACGCGGACGAGTAACATTAATGCACCCATTCGTTTAGATACCCCTGAAGCAATTGCAAAGCTCTTTAAAAGCCAAGTAGAAATGCAACTACGGCAAGCGGTTTTAGTCGCTAATCCTATTGCACTAGAAGATAGCATTGATTACATCAAAATGGAGCAATGGATTATTGAAGCGTTAAACAAGGCTAAACAACAAGGAATAAAAGGAAAAGAAGAAACACCTTTCCTTTTAAAGTATATCGTTGAGCTATCAGGCGGAGAATCTTTAGAAGCTAACACAAAATTAATTATTAATAACGCTAAACTCGGAGCCCAAATTGCCTTAAGCCTTGCAAAGGAGCGGCAATGAGAACCGAAGAAAGATTAGCAGACGCTCTAAAAAAACTCATGGCGACAGTCGCACTTGACGACATTAGTGTAATGCGTCTTTCCAAGATGTGCGGAATTAACCGTCAGTCTTTTTATTATCACTTCCGTAATACTTATGATTTACTAACGTGGGTATTTTTAAATGAAAAGATTCCGCTTTTAGAAGAAGAACAAGATTATTCAAAAAAACTCGTCCACGTCTTTAACTATGTCGAAGATAACTATAATCTCATTCAAAACACCGCCCAAAGTGCCGGTAAAGATTTATTAATTGAATTTTTCTTTAATACTTTTTATAACATTGAACTAAAACATATTGAACAAGTTGATACTGATAATGTTTTTCCGCTTGAAGAAAGAAAATTTCTCGCAAGTTTTTACGGAGCCGGCTTTGCAAATATGATTATCATTTGGTTAAGAAACCCCGACCAAGAAGAAAGTAGCGTAATTATTGAACGCGCACAAAAATATTTTACCAACCATATGGAAAGAACAATTTTAAAGGAGAAACGCAATGGATAATTTTACTTTTCACGTCAGAACTAAACTCTTTTTTGGTGATGATCAACAACTTAAAATTGGCGAAATCATTAAAGATTATGGATTTAAGAAAGTTCTCATCGTTGGTGGTGAGAAAAGTCTGATTAAAAATGGCCTTTTAGCCTTAGTTGAAAGTAAACTAAATGAAAATATGATCGAATATGTCATTTATAAAGGTGTTAGCCCTAATCCAGAAATCAAATTTGTCAGAGAAGCGCTAAAATTAGCCAAGGAAGCACAAATTGATTTTATTCTTGCTTTGGGTGGCGGCTCTGTTATTGACGTTGCAAAAGTTGTGAGTGTTAGTTATTTTTATGATGGCGATCCCCTTGATTTTAACGCACATAAAACAGTCCCTAAAAAGGCTCTCCCCTTAGGTGTCATTCTTACACACTCGGCAGCCGGCAGCGAAATGTCGACAAGCGCGGTTATTAGTGATAGTAAAAATAATTTTAAACAAGGTTTTAATAGCCAATTAATACGGCCCCTTTTTGCAATTGAGAATCCTAAATACACTTTGACGCTTTCGCCTTTTCAAACCTCAGTAGGCATTGTCGATATTATGATGCATACACTAGAACGTTATTTCAACAAAAGTAGCGTTGGCCTACTAAGCGATGCATTCGCCGAAGCCTTATTAAAAAATGTCATTGAAAACGCAAATTATCTTATAGCGGATCCCACAAATTTAGACGCACGCGGCAATATAATGCTCGCTAACAGCTTTTCTCATAATGGAGTGACGGGTATGGGTAAAGAACAAAAAATGCCTGTCCATACGCTTGAACACGCTCTTAGTGGGAAATTTCCTGATGTTGCTCATGGTGCCGGGCTTGCCGTGCTTTTTCCCGCCTGGGCTCGTTATTATCAAAAACTTGATACGGAAAAATTTGACCGCTTTGCCCGTAATGTTTTTAATCTTCAATACCAAGACAAAGATATTAATGGTAAACTAGCAATTAAAGCACTAGAAGCTCTCTTTATGAAGCTAGGACTAAGTTTAAATTTACAAAGTTTTGGTGTTAAACAAGAAGATTTAATAGTGCTAGCAAACCTAGCAACAAAAAACGGACAAAGTGAAATTTATCACTATATTCGTCCACTAAATACTAACGACGCACTTGAGATATATCAAGATTGCTTTTAGGAGGAACCCATGAGAAAAGAAGATTTTTATACATTAATCGTTTATGCCCTGATGTTTGTAATTGCCCTTTTTATCGGTTTACAAATTGTTCAACCAGCCTTATCTGATTTAGGCTATTTTGCTTTAAGCGACCAATATACATTTGCGACCATTGTTATTGTTATTGGTATTGTTGTTAATGTCCTTCTTTTTGAAGTAGGTCACGTTCTAGGCGCCATTCTTGGCGGTTACCGTATTCTCTCGGTTAATATTCTGGGAATATGCCTTTATCGTACAGAAGAAAAGTGGAAACTAGGCCTTAAATCATTCCAAGGTTTAACTGGTGAAACAAGAATTCTTGCTAAAAAAGAAAATGCTAACCCTCGTCTTCATCTTTTTGGACCATCATTACTTGTTTTAATTGAATTTGTGATAGCCTTGCTCCTTTATGTTTTCACGCGCAGTAATCAAGTCATTCATCACGCCGCCTTAATTGTTGCGGGCATCGGCGTTCTTTTACTAATTTATAACATTATGCCCTTTAAATTGGAAAGTATGACGGATGGTTATTATTTGATGCTATTATCCAAAAAAATTAATATCGAAGCTTATAACGAACTCATTAGAATCGAATCGTTAATTTATGAAAATAAACCAGTCGAAAACGTCAAAGTGTTTGAAAAAATCACGACACTTACAAGCCGCGTTAATATGTATAAAATTTATGAATATATCGATAATAATGATTTCGATGGCGCAATACAATTAATTGATCTCATGATTGTTAATAAAAATGATATAGAAGTAGAAATTAGCAGTCGTGCCTATGCCCAAAAACTTTATATCGTTTTATTAACAAAAAGCAAAGAAGAAGCGGACAAGTTTTGGTTTGAAGAGCTAAGTGGCAAGGAAAGAAAATTTGTAAGTAATGATATTTCTATGGAATCTTTACGCGCCTATTTACTATATAACGGTGTTGTTACACGTAGTGAATCCGAATGTGAATTTGTGATTAATCGTGTACCCAAAGCCTTAAAGCAAGCAATGGATAATCACCGTCGCGAACTAGAAATTAAATTATTTTTACAGGCCCTTGATCAAGTAAAACAAAACAATCCAACGTGGCAATTAAGCGAACCACAGATTAAAAGAAGAAAATAAAAAAATGCGTAGGTTATAAAGCCTACGCATTTTATTTGGTCAATTAATATTTACTTTTTTTCTTTAACGAGAGCGTCTCTAATTTCGGTTAGTAAGACAATTTCAGCACTTGGTTCAGGAACAACTTCGGGTGCTGGGGCTTCTTCAACAACACCACGCTTTTTAAATTGCTCTCTTTTTTCATTAAGAACAAGAACGATTTTAATAATTAAAAAGAGTACAAAGGCAATAAGAACAAAATCAATGACTGCTTGAATAAAGTTTCCGTAATATAAAGCGTGTTCGGCTTTTACAACAACTCCGCCTACGACTTCAGCTTCCGAAAATACGTATTTCCATTCACCGATGGCTTTGCCACCTGCTAAGCCTATAATTGGCATTAGAATGTCGTTGACTAAACTTTTTACGATTGCTGTAAAAGCTGAGCCAATAATAAGACCAACGGCAAGGTCAAGAACATTCCCTCTAGTAATAAACTTTTTAAAATCTGCAAAAAACTTTTTCATAATTTCCTCCTCTTTTATAATAATATCATTAGCGTTAAAAAACTAAAACACCCAAAACGTATATTTACTTTATTTAAAGTGCATTAAAACATATAATATAAGAAATATATACGTGGAGGTGCTTATGGCCAGAATTAAAATTGTGACGGATACGACAGCAGATTTAACAAAAGAAATGTATAAGAAATTTGACTGTGCAGTCTTACCGCTCCACGTAACAATTAATAATAAAACATATAAAGATACCATTGAAATCACCACGCCTGAGCTATACAAAATTATGGATGAAACGAAGCAACTACCTAAAACTAGTGCGGTCAATCCTGAAACATTTGTCGAAACATTTAAACGGATTAAAGCCGAAGGTTATGACGGAGTTATCGTCACTGGTATTGGCTCAAATATGTCCTCAACGATGCAAAGTGCGATTCTTGCTGCTGAAATGGTGGAAGGTTTTCCCATTCGCATTGTCGATTCGCTTTCACTTTCAACAGGTACAGGTTTATTAATTGTTAAAGGCCGCGAACATTTAGACAAAGGACACACATTAGATGAAACAGCCGACTATATGGAATCACTTGTTTCTAAAGTTAGAGCACAGTTTATAGTCGAAAGTTTAGATATCATATATAAAGGGGGCCGCATTAGTGGCGCTAAATATCTTGTTGGCAAAATGCTTAAAGCTCATCCTTTTATCCAAATGAATGAGTCTAAACTTGTCGTAGCGGATACTCCAAAAGGAAAAATCCATCGCGCCTTAGACAAACAATTTAATGTCTTTCTTCAAGATTTGAAACAAGGAATTGATGAAAGTGTTGTCTTTATCACACATAGTGTTGCCCCACAATATGTTGAGTATTATTTAGAAAAAATTAAAAAACATATACCAGCAAACAACATACACATTACCGAAGCAGGCGCAGTAATATCTGCACACTGTGGGCCAGGGACAATAGGTATTCTCTATATCAAAAACTAAAGAAAAAACCTCGAATCATCAATCGAGGTTTATTTTTTTGGAAAACTGCTAAATTAGTCACCAGAAACAGTAAGTTTTTTAACAAGAATGCTCGATGTTGTGTAAGAAGATAGTTGTAACTCATTTTCATTAGCAACAGCTTGGACATCAAGGAATAATTTTTGGAGATTACCGGAAATTGTAACAAGATTAACAGGTTCCGCAAACTTGCCATCTCTAATCATAAAACCACTGGCTTGGAGTGAAAAATCACCACTTGTAGGATTTAGGCCAGAGTGCATACCTTGAACTTCCGTTAAGTGGAAGCCTAGTTTAATGTTAGCAATTAAGTCTTCGCTAGACTTACGGCCAGGTTTTAAAATAATGTTACTAATCCTAATTCCGATTTTACCACCATTATTAGATCCATTAGCAGTCGGTTCAACTCCCGCCTTTGCGGCTGTACTTAAATTGTGGAAATATGTTTTTAACACGCCTTTTTCGATGACGGGCTTATTAAACTTAGCAACACCTTCATCATCAAAGTATGTATAGAAAATATTTTTTGTAAGTGGGGCATCAAGGACAGTAATTTTCGAACTCGCAACTTTTTGACCAAGTTTATCAATAAAGAGCGATGATTTCTTTTGAACTCTTTCAGCGTTAGCGCTGCTGAGGTAAGCCGCTAATAAAGAAGCAGTTACTTTTTGATTAATTAATGTTGGATATTTACCGCTTAAACAAGGTTTGCCACCAAGTTTTGATAAACCGTCTTCAGCTACCTCTTTAACAAACTTATCGATATTAAATTGATCAGGATTATTAAATAAAGCAACTTTATAACCTGTTTTTACTTCCTCGCCATCTTTTATGACAACAGAAGCGTAATAGTAGAAGTGGTTATCCTTTTCTTTGAGTTTAAGTCCAAAGGAATTGTAAAGTTCTGATTGGCTCTCGCTTTCAGAATAACTTGCGGCTCCTACATCGCTAATCCGTGGATCAAAAGCCCTAAGTTTTTGTTCAATAAGAAAGAGGTTATTGAGTTTTGCCTCTTCGCTCATCTCCGTAATTTTTTTATTAAACATATTACGTTTTTTATATTTTTGACTGCCTTCAAAAATGATGGAAATATCATCAGATTCACTATTTCCCGCACTGTTAAGTATTTGCTTAACAAGGTATTCAGGTGTATTTTTGTCATCTTTTTCGCTAACAGCAAAACCCATTTGCCCATTGAATATTCCTCGTGCGTAAATGACACGCGAATCAGCTACGCTATAATTTTCAACCTCGCCTTGATATACATTCATATCGATGCTCGTATTTTTACTAATTACAACTTCGCAAGAGTCTAAACCATGTAATTTTGCTAGTTCAAAAAACTTGGATGTTTTCATTTAAGTTTTCCTCCTTGACCACCAACTGTAATCGCACTAACGCGAAGTGTAGGTTGGCCAACATCAGTTGGAATCGATCCACTAGCGGCGCCGCACATGCCCTGTGCTCTTTCTAAGTCGTTGGCAATCATATCAATTTTCGTCAGAATTTCAGCACCATTGCCAATAAGTGTCGCCCCTTTGACGAGTTCACACACTTTACCATCGCGAATAATATAAGCTTCATCGGCGGCGAAGTTAAAATCACCAGTCGTCGGATTTACAGATCCACCACCAAGCTTTTTGGCGTATAAGCCAAGCTTAACAGAGCCAATAACTTCATCACGCGTATGCTTACCAGCGGCAATGTATGTATTAGACATCCGACTCGTTGTTTCATATTTATATGATTCACGACGGCCCGCACCAGTTGATTCTTTGTTCATTCGGCGACCATTAAAGCGGTCGATTAAATAGTTTTGGAGAATACCATCTTTAATTAAGACATTACGTTGTGTTGCAACACCTTCATCATCAATATTGTTTGATCCCCATGCATTAGGAATTGTTCCATCATCAATGGCGGTTACTGATTCATGCGCAACTTTTTGCCCTAATTTACCGGCAAAAGGCGATAGACCCTTACTAACAGCACTAGCTTCGAGTGGATGGCCACAAGCTTCGTGGAAAATAACACCACCAAAGCCATTACCAATTACGACAGGCATCACACCACTTGGACAATCTTTGGCGCTTAGTTTACGAACAGCAAGATCAGCAACTTCGCGCGCTTCAGCCTCGATATCTAAACCTTCCACAAAATCAAAACCAGCATGAGCACCAGGACCAGTAAAACCAGTTTCAAAGGCTCCAGGTTGCATTGCGATTGCTTGTAAAACAAAGCGAACTCTTTCTTGATTGTCGTGGAAATGTTTGCCATCACTATTGAAAATTTCAATGTTACGGTTATTCATGATTAAGACCGCGATTGTACGGACAATGCGAGCGTCATAATCACGCATGACGGCATCACCCTTTTTAAGTAAGTCAATTTTTTTCTTGGTTTCAACACTACTTAAAGTTGTGGTAACCTTATGTTTTTTGGCAAATCTAACTTTATCAATTTTCTCGACAAAAACTGTTTGTTCGCCGGAAAATGAAGCGGATAATTGGTTTGCAAGTTTAAGTAGGCTTTTTAGTGAGAGGTCATTTGTGTAACCATAAACACTTTGTAGTTTGTTTAAAATTCTAATTCCCGCCCCATAGCTAAGAGCAGAACTTGGCGGCTGGGTTTTGCCAGAATCAACATTAAGCGTATCGCTCTTTGTTTCTTCAAGAAAAATCTCAGCAAAATCACCACCAGTTGCAAGAGCAGCGTTAAGAACTTGTAGGGCAACTTTTTTATTAATCATCACATTTCTCCTTTATTTATCTTCTAAATTATATCATGCTATATGATTTTTGAACTTTAAAGCGCTTACTTTAGTATAATGAGTTCATGATTACGAGTGAAACATTAGAAAAAACAAGTGATAACTTTAGTTATCAACGTATGCTCTTCAAAAAGGAAGACTTTGCCTTCATTTTGAATAGAGAAAAAATAGTTAGTAGATTTAACGATTTTTTAACAAGGGCCTACTATCAAAGGAAGAGACTTGTGGAAGAAGGTTTTGTTGGTGTTTGCTTTACTTATAAGATCAACTACAGTGAAAACCAAACTAAAAACCATCGCACTTTTGCACTCTTTTGCCCTTCTAAATCAATAATGGTTGATGAAAGTTTCTTCGTTAGAGTAATTCATAATATTGAAGACTTACTTACAACGAAGGGTCTTACATATAAGCAAAAGAAGTTAGTTAATTACTATAGACTAGTTGATGCTAAACCTCGCTACTACAAATTGGATAAATCCTTAACTGAAGGAAAAATTGTTTATTTGCAATATATCGAATTAATTTCTAACTTAAATCAGGATTTAAAACCAGGGTTAAATTATGTACTATATGCGCCATTTGTAAGCAAAGAGTTATTATATTTACCAAACAAGTACATTAAACAATAGGAAAAGGGCCACAGAAGTGGCCCTTTATTTTAGAATTTTTAGCGACTAGTTTGGTTCATCCATTAGTTGATATGTACTTAAATCTCCTGGGAAGGCGATTGTGAAATTGCCATTAATTTCCAAATCGAATTTAACTAGAGTGTCAATTCCGATACGGCTATATCCAACAACTTCCATACCATAATCATCATATTCATCAACGACAATAACAAAGTCAAGATCGACTTCTAACTTGTTAAGATAACCAAGTTTAGAAACACCAACAACGATTTTAGCAGTGTTAATTGTTAGCACTTCGTTGAGGGTATCTAAACCTTCTTGGCGCATTTCCGCAAGTTCACTTGTGGTCATTTCTGAATCAAATAATGAGGATGCAGCAACAACAACATCAACGATATCTTCAGTTGTAATAGTGTAAGTTACCAAAAGATTACCATTTGTTTCAACAGCTTTAACGTCATCGACTTCCATAAGGATTGTTTCCATCATGCCAGTCATTTCGTCAAACTCTTCACTATTTGGCGCACTTGTTGGTATCGGGAGTGCATCAAAGTCAATCATGCCTTCGATGTTAGTTTTACCTTTGACTTCGTCTTCGTCTAGACCAAGTAATTCACCAATACCGCTAAGGTGGAGATAAAGCCACATATCTTTTACATAAGCATTAGCAGCGACAGAAGAATTAAACATCTCTTCCTCGTCTTGAATAAACTTAAGACTACCAGTCGTAAGCAATGATGCTTCGAGCGTTTCGGGGGAACTTAAGCCTTTCGCTTTAAGTTCTAAGCTAGCGGAGGCATCGATACTCATCTCGCCTTGTTTAACGTCTTGAGCATTATAGAGCGTTTGGGTGAGTTCAAGATCGCCTGTTAGATTGATTTTTAGCGAATCTAGTGTCCCACTTAATGCAGTTTGACCCATCGCTTTGGCAACTCTTTCGTTCGCGGCCGCAGCAGTGACAGTAACAGTACCAGCGTTACAACCTGTAAGAACAAGCCCTAACACAGGAATAAAGACTAATTTTTTGAGAAAATTCATATATCCTCCTTTCTCATATTTTTATCTTATCATTGTTTTCATTGCATTCCTTGTAAAGTAATAAATTTTTTTTTAGTAAAAAAGCACCTCTTTCACAAGAAGTGCTTAATAATAATGCTGGTTTTTCAAATTATGTGACGAGAAGTGCTGCGATAATTGCAATAACAAGAAGGACAACTCCCCACACTAAGTAGGGGAGAATATAGCCGCCTTTTTTAGCTCTTCTTTCATCAGCCTGGACCTTATAATCATAGGCATCAGCGTAGCGTTTAAATTCACGCGGTCTAAACCTCTGGCTAATAGCCACGAATGAATAGGTAAATATATCAAATGTTCCAGCTCTTGAGATGAGAATCAAAGCTGAAATACCAAGCATTAAGGCACTAGGTATAAATGTTGCATCACTTAATGCCGCCCAATTTTGAAGCGGCCGCGTAAAGAAAATTGCTAGGCTCATTACTAAATTTATAATTGAAACAACGACCCAGGTAGTAATGATACTTTTTTTAGAGCGACCAGAAGGAAACATTTTAATTATTTCTTAGCTTTCGCGGCCGTCTTATCAAGCGCCTTTATTTCGGCTTCATATTTAGTAATCTCGGCATCATTAGCTAAAACAAAGTGGCCAGATCTAATTTCTATCAGGCTTGGCTTTTGTTCGCTATAATCGTGCGCTTCAACAGGGTTATAGTTAATACGCTTACGATTTTTCTCTGAAAGTGGATCAGGTTTAGGAATCGCACTTAGAAGTGATTTTGTATATGGATGAAGTGGGTGTTTAAATAATTCTTCACTTGAAGCCATCTCTACGAGTTCACCAAAGTACATAACAGCAATTTTATCGCAGAAGTACTTAACGACACTAAGGTCGTGAGCGATAAAGAGAATGGTTAAACCATATTCATCCTTAAGGTCATTAAGGAGGTTAATTACTTGGGCACGAATACTAACGTCAAGCGCACTAATAGGTTCATCACAAATTAGTAACTCAGGGTTCATCACTAAGGCGCGGGCGATGCCAATACGTTGTCTTTGTCCACCACTAAATTCGTGTGGGTAACGTGAGGCGTAATCAGCAATAAGACCAACTTTTTCCAGCACTTCAACGACTTTTTTGGAGTTTTCTGCGCGGTTACGGAAGCCTTGGATAACTAAACCTTCTTGAATAATATCTTCAACCGTCATCCGTGGATCAAGCGAATCACTTGGATCTTGGAAAATCATTTGCATTTTCGACATTACAGATTTATCAACGTGCTTTTTGTCGTAATTAATTTGCGCAATGATTTCTT
>Ga0265295_1005647_pt1 | contig 15725 bp, 15 predicted proteins | sample Munlansysbiofilm_FD_192503 | JGI IMG/M metagenome (GOLD analysis project Ga0265295, IMG submission 192503) | Leachate microbial communities from a municipal landfill in Southern Ontario, Canada - Methane capture system biofilm | ecosystem: Engineered > Solid waste > Landfill > Unclassified ... | reverse complement strand
TAGCACTTGCAAAATCTTTATCAATCACAGCATCAATACCAATGAGTTTGCCTTCATGCTCGATGACTGGAATGCCACCGCCACCAGCAGCAATCACGATATGCTTTTGATTAAGTAGTGTTAAGATACTTTCTTTTTCGATGATATCAATCGGTTTTGGAGATGCGATAACTCTTCTGTAACCACGACCTGCATCTTCCACCATGGTATAACCCATGTTTTGTTCTAACTTTTCAGCTTCTTCTTTCGAATAAAAACTTCCAATCGGCTTGGTGGGGTGAAGGAAAGCAGGATCTTTTTCATCAACTAAAACTTGTGTAACAACCGTTGAGATTGGATGTTTAATCGCTCTTTCTCTCATGATATTTTGAATCGCATTTTGAATATGAAATCCGATGTACCCTTGACTCATCGCTCCACATTCAGCAAACGGCATCATCGGTGTTGATGTCGATTCTTGAAAAGCAAGATTAATCATGCCAACTTGAGGACCATTTCCATGAACGATTACAATGTCATGATTCATCTCAATGAGTGGATAGATGGCATGAGCAACATGTGTTAATAAACGTTTTTGTTCCTCAGCATTATTGCCTAAAGCATTGCCCCCTAAAGAAATGACATATCTACTCATGTGAACCTCCTAAACTTGCATACATACAAGCTTTAATCGTATGCATACGATTTTCTGCTTCATCAAAGACAACGCTTTGATCAGATTCAATCACGTCATCTGTCACCTCAAGTGCACCATCTTTAACTGTTGGATAAGTTTTTCCAAATGTTTGTGCAATATCTTTACCCACTTCAGTGTCCATGCCATGAAATGCGGGTAAACAGTGCATGAAAATAGCAGTTTTCTTAGCAAGCTTCATCAGTTTAGCATTGACTTGATAAGGATGTAAAAGTTCGATACGTGATGCCCAAACTTCTTTTGGTTCTCCCATGGATACCCAAACATCGGTATATAAGACATCAGCATCTTTCGCTCCTAATGAAGCATCATCGGTAAATGTTAGGGTTGCTCCTGTATGTTTAGCAATATCTTGACACGTTTTAATTAAACTTTCTGTTGGCCATAAGTGCTTAGGTGCAGCTGCTGTAAAATGCATACCCATCTTCGCACAACCAATCATGAGTGAATTACCCATATTATTTCTAGCATCACCAAAATAAGTAAATTTAATGCCTTTTAAATGACCTAGTTTTTCTTCAATGGTTAAAAAATCAGCCAATATTTGTGTAGGATGATAAAGATCAGTTAATCCATTCCAAACGGGAACACCCGAAAACTCAGCTAACATTTCAACATCGGATTGAAGATAGCCCCTAAACTCAATACCATCATACATACGTCCTAAAACACGAGCAGTATCCTTAACGGATTCTTTTTTACCCATTTGAGATCCTGTAGGACCAATATAGGTGACACCCATACCTAAATCAAGTGCACCTACTTCAAAGGCACAACGTGTACGTGTTGAGTCTTTTTGAAATAATAAAACGACATTTTTATCAGACAAAACTTTATGACTGATACCTTTCTTCTTTTCATCTTTCAATCGCTTAGCTAAATCAAGTAAATACTGAATTTCTTCGGTTGAATAATCTAACAATGTGAGTAAATGTCTACCTTTTAAGTTCATGTGTTTTCTCCTATATTTCTTCTCTTTCTATGGGCATACTCATGCATCGTGGGCCCCCTCGGCCACGTGATAATTCACTAGATTCAATTTCTAAAACGGTAATACCTGCATCTTTTAACATTTGGTTAGTGACATGATTTCTGTCATAAACAATCACTTTACCTGGAGCAATCGCAAGCGTATTTGCACCATCATTCCATTGTTCTCTTACGCTTGTGATTTGATCTTTACCACCACATCTAATGAGTGTAATAGGTCTATTTAAGTGCTTTTCTAATACGGATTCTAATGAACCAACAACCTTATTGATACTAAAACGTTCTTCATTTTTTTCAATTTCAAAGACGGTTAATTTATTCTCAATCCCTGGATGAATGGTGAACGTACCATAATCGACTTGAGTGAACACGGTATCCAGATGCATGAACGCACGACTCTTCGGTATGTTAAATGCAAGTACCGTATGAAAATCCTCACAATCTTGAAATAACTTTTCAGCAAAATACTCAATTGCTCTTGGATCTGTTCTAGATGAAATACCCATTGCGACAACACCTTTAGATAAGACTAAGATGTCACCACCTTCAAGAGGATAACGATTGAGTCGGTGATAGAAATAAGGTACTTTATGATCTTGAAATCTTGGATGATAATTGATGATATATTCAGCAAAGATGGTTTCTCTTTGTCTTGCTTGAGTACTCATCTTACTCATGGCTACACCTGTACCAACACTTGAAAAAGGATCTCTTTGAAAAAGAATATTGGGAATTGGATCAGTATAAAATGGATATTCATCTTCAAGCATATCCATGATGGAGTGCTTATTAGGTATTGCCACTTCATGAATTCTGATACCTTCTATCATTTTAAGGATCATATCCTTGATAGGCATACCTGATAAAAATTGATAGAGTGCTGTTTTAATCGTATGACTTTTAATCTTTGATTCTTCAATAAATGAATTAATAAAATGTGAAAGAACTTCTGGATGTGCTTCAAGGGCTTCTGTAATCATATCGGTTAGATAGAGGACTTCAACACCTTCTTTGCGTAATGTATCTGCAAAAAGATCGTGCTCTTCTTGAGCAACCTTTAAATAAGGAATATCATCGAAAAGTAATTTCTCCAAGACATCGGGTGTTAAATTTTCAAGCTCTTTACCCGGCCTATGTAACAATACAGTTTTTAGTTTTCCAATTTCTGATGTGACATGAATCATGTTTGCGACTCCTTTCTCCTTTTTCTTGGAACACGATATGAAACTTGGCAAGTGACTTCATAGTTAATCGTCTCAAGACGTTTTGCAACCTCATCTGTTGAGATTAATCCCCCAAAGAGCGTCACGTCATCACCAACTTTAACGGTTTCATCGATTTTGACAAAACATGCGTCCATACAAATAATGCCAACTAAGTTGTAACGCTTATTGTTAATTTCAACAGCGCCACCTTTATTTCTTCTTAACCATCCATCAGCATAACCGATAGGTAAAATAGCTATATGCTCGACTTCATCTGTCGCTTGATAATTAGCCCCATACCCAACGGTTTCACCACGATGAACGGTTTTAATTGTAACAATCTGTGTCTTTAACTTCATCACCGGTAACAATCCCGTTTGGTCTTCATCAAGCGATAAACCATAAAGTGAGATGCCTAATCTGGTATGAGTTGTATAACTTATATTCTTCTCATAACGAAGGCTCGCTGATGAATTTGATATATGTATGACTCGAGGAAGATATGGGAGTTTATGTATGAATGTTTCCATACGATTAACTTGGTGATAAAAGAGTTCATCACGATCATTTGCAGTTGCAAAATGTGAGTAAATCCCTACCAAGTCATGCTCTGTATCTTTCATCTTTTCCATCCATGAAATCACAAATGCTTCATCACTGATGCCGTAACGATGCATACCTGTATCAATCTTTAAATGACATTTCAATGGTTTCTTAAATCTTAAAACAGCTTCTGCAATCGCTTCATCATAAACCGTGAATGCGATGTTATGCATGTGACAATATTCAAACTGCTGTTCTAAGATAGGTCCCATCATTAAAAGTTCAACATGGGGATCATGAGCTCTAAGTTCAAGAGCTTCTTCTAACAGTGAGACAGCAAACAATGTCACACCTTCTTGAATTAGAGCTTTCATGATCATGACAGCGCCATGACCATAGGCATTCGCTTTAATCACAGGAATGATGTCCTTGGGTTTTACATGCTGTTTGACGAAATGATAGTTTTTGACCAAGGCATCGATATTTATTTCTGCCCAAGTTGGTCTATATGACATAGTTTTTCTCCACATATGAAGACGTCATTAATGACAAGATACCGCCATAACTTAAACCGAAATGAATGACATCACCTACTTTGTAGTTATCATCATCCAGTTCGACGATCAGATGATCTGATGATGAGCCTAATACGGTAACACCTGCTGGAGGTTTTAACTGATCTAAAGCAATATCTTGTTTACCAAGTGCTAAGATAGCGCGTTTAATCATACCGCGATCACTGAATCTAACGCGATGACCAAACGCATCAACACCGATTTTACCTTCTGGTTTTGAAGGTTTAATCTTGAGTTCTATAATTTCGGCATCTAAAGTAAACACATCTTGGTGCATACCGATGATGTCATTGCCATAGGCTGTTTCTCTACCACAAACTAACGCTTCACCAACTCTTAATTGGTTGATAAACTTAGGTAGCTTTTCATCCATAACGAGTGGAAGTGATGATGAATTCCCTCCTGAAATAATCTCACAGGGATGGCCCATAATCTGTTCAACACGTTGCTTGATTTCATGTAGTTTTGTATATGTCTTCTTTGTCGGTATCACACCTCCAAAACATGTGAGGTTTGTACCAATTCCCATGAAATGAATATGCTTCATTCGCTTGATCTTTTCAATCCAACGAATATCATCAAAATGATAAAAGATACCTTCTCTTAAATCACCTAGATCATACATTAAAATCACACTATGTATTTTCTTTTGACGTCTTGCTTCTTCATTTAAAGCTTCAATCACTTCAAGTTCTGAATTTAAAGAAATATCAGCATGTTCAATCACATCAGGAACTTCAGATAACATCGGAATACGAAGTAACATTTTTTTCTTTTGCGTAACCATCTGTTTCAAATTACTAATACGTGAATCTGCAATCACTTCAATATCCATTTGATTGATAACATCAATTAAGGGTTGTTCTGCACGAAAAACCTTGGATACAGGAACTAATTTAATATGTTGACGTTTTAACAGATTCATCATATATCTCAAATTATCTTTATAATAATTCACATTGATTGTCATTTTAGGAAACATGAGGATCACCAACTTTTTTCATTGTTTTACTGATTATTTCTTTGGTAGCTTCAGGATAAATCCGTGATAACACACCTAGGGATGCAAATATATAATGCTGATCGAGATAGATAGGAGTATCAGATTTAGGAACCAATTTCATCTGTCTGCTCGTCAAATATTTTCTGATCATTTTCTCAGGGTCTTTCGCATGAAGTAATGCACCACCTGTTAAACAAATCGCTTTAACTTGAGTGGTATCTTTTCCACCTGGAATCACTTGATAGCCATTCGTGGTAAATACTTTTCTTAAATCCCCCACATGACGATCAAGAGCTAATTCAACACAGCGTTCAGTCAGGTGATCAATCACAGCTAACCCTTCATCTGTTTCTGGAATATAAGGTTCTTCATGTATGATCTTTTTAACGTCATTAACATCCTTACCAAAGATGCGCTTGATATCATCATCTTTCCATGTCGCTAAGACGAGTTCTCTGTTGATGAAAACACCTAAGTCTCCTTCAACAGTGCGCTTCATTTTCGGTTCACCTTCTAAATATTTTTGATATTCGGGCTTAGGTAAACAAATGCTGTGAACATCGGTTGTAGCCCCTCCAACATCCAACGTCATCACACCATCAAACATCTCGTCTAATAAAAGTGTTGTTTCCATGACTGCACCTGGTGTTGGAATGATACCATGGCTCACCATATCAAACACATGGTTCATCCCCCTAGCATGAATGATATGCTTTTCAAATGTTTGATATATCGCTTCTCTGAGCGGCATAATATTAAAATCATCAATACGAGGATACACATTATCAACAATCGAAATATTTTCTTTATGTAGTGCTTTAATGCGTTCGTGATTTGCAATATTGCCCGTGTAAATGATCGGGATACCTAAATCGACGACATCTAAAAGATTTTGATAGGCTACTTCTTTTTCACCATAATCCGTGCCACCCGCAATGATAATCATATTAGGTTTGATACGTTTAATCTTTTCGATATGTTCTTTTTCAAGTCTGTTAGCTGTAATTAAGTGAATGTTGCCACCTGCATTAAGTGCAGCCTCTTTCGCAGCTCTCGCTGTCATATCATAGACTAAACCATGTACTGTGATCTTTAATCCACCAGCTGCAGATGATGATGCAAGAAGTTCATCATAGGTTAACTCATCTGTATGTAAGTTCTTCTTTAAATCTTCGATCGCACCTTTTAAACCTTCTCTCACATCGGTGTCTACCGTTGTTTGATGAACACCACGACCCAAAAAAGCCACCGGCTTTTGATGGATCATAAACGCATTCACAACGGTAGTAGTACTACCTATTTCTGCAACAAGTACATCAATCTTCATACATTTCCTTCATGCGTTTCACAATAAATGAAGCGACATGACGTCCTTTCGTACCACGACTAAATCCTTGGTCCATACCATAAGAGCGTGCAAGTTCTGGTGTGACTTGTGTACCACCAGCAAGCAAGATCAATTTATCTCTAACACCCTTTTCAATCGCATAGTTATGCAATTTCTCCATATTCTTATAATGGATATCATCATGTGAAATAATTAATGAAATCATAATGACATTCGCATGTAATTCGATAGCAGCATCAATGAATTTTTCAATTGGAACCGATGTTCCAAGATATTCATAATGAATACCATATTTTTCTATGCCACCATGTTTGATGTCGAGAACTTCACGCATACCGACACTGTGTTCATCAGAGCCACCAGTACCTGCGACAACCTTGATATGGTGATCTTTAACGTATGCTAAAATTTCCTCTTCTTCTAACACATCTTCTTTTTCAGGTAATACTAAATCATTCGTATCAATATCAAAATTGACGGTTCCCTTTAACTGAACTCTCGTTCCTTCAGCAGGGTGTAAGACTTCTTTATGAATCACTTCAGCTTGACTTAGATTCATGTTTTTAGCAACTACCAGTGCTGCAGCTTCAGCGGTTCTAATATCTGTTGGAAAGAATAGATCAAGCGTAACAACGCCATCACCTAACCACTGTACTTCAGGTTTAATCAATGATGTCTTACGATATTTTTCAGTATCATCTAAACGATGGTTGACATTATCGTTTTCATCAAGTTCATCGATATATTGAATAAGTTCTGGTTTCTCAAAGGTTGATCCACCAATAAGTTTTTCAGGATGATCTTCACAAAAAGGATCGTATTGTTTTACATTGTTATACCCATAATGAGCTGTTACCGGTGCTAAATAATCTGATGCACGTTTGATAATTGTATTCGCTCCGATACCACCATCGATACTACGTGCAATACCATCACCCATGCGTTCTGGATAAAGTCCAGAATCAACAAACATGCCTTGTTCAACGGCGTTAAAATAACCATCCATGCTGATGATTTCTTCCATCATGAGAATAGCTCTTTCTTGAATTTCACGCTTTTGATCATAGAGATATCCTGTCTTTTTTAATTCAAGCATGGATAATAAATCATCCATACCCATCATAGCTTGTTTCGCAGTATCAAGTGCTTCAACGTTATAAACATGCCATGGGACATTTCTACCTTCATCAGGTGTGATCGTCGATTGAATATCTGCAGAAGTTAATCTGGAGATGAGCAAATTCAAAACATGTGTAACGGTCGCTTCACGTGTTGATGAATCCATATATTTCGTATTCATCTGTGCTCTCATCTTATATTTGCCAAGCAGTTCACGAAGTGCAATTGCATAAGGCAAATTGATCTTCAGATCAGGAGATGGTGGAGCAGCAGGTGGAACGGTTGATAAGCAAATTAAATCAGGACGTAGTCCAATACGTTCACTCATCCGACTGTTAATCGCATGTTGAACTAAAAGTTCTGGCATGACTTTCCATGCATCTCTTGCAGTGGCATTTGCATTATGTGCGCCATCAATTTGAGCTAAACCACCGTAAGCCATAATCTTTTTACTTTCAGCAGCATCAACAAAACTTCTAATCATGTTGATATTGCGATAAAGGACGTTATATTGAGGATCTTGGTGAGCGCCATTGACACCTTCTTCAACAAACATAACCGCGATTTCTGGACCAGCAACGCCAGATACATATGAATGATAATTAATGGGTCTTCCGACTTCATCTTCGATGAGATCTAAAGCTTTGCGTTGTGCTCTAACCTGTTTTCTCGTAATGGGGACGCCACCAACACCTTGAGGTGTTCCTTCAAGTAATCCATCCATATGAGATTGGCCAGCAGTTCTAATGACCATGATGTGATCTGCACCATGCCATGCAGCCATTCTCATTCTTCTGATGTCATCTTCAAAACGCCCAGAAGCGATTTCGGTTGTAATCGTTGAGTCTGGTTGTGGATCGATGTTATTTAAATGTCTAGCACTCGGTAGTGGAATACTATTTTTTAAGGAAGGACTTGCTTGAATATAGTGAAAAGGTCCTAAATCAATCGGCATTTGATCACGCCAGATCCAACCTCTACGTCTAGGACGATAATGCTCTAAGTCAGTTAAAATTTCGCGAATATCGAGTTTATCAGTTGGCTTCATGTGTAAAAACCTCCGCGATTTTTTCCATTTCATGTGTATCTAGAAGCTTTAAACCAGCATCTCTCATGTTTAATTTATGTAACTGAGCATATTTAAAAACAACATGCCCAGCACCATGTTCTAAGAGATGGTAATCCATCATTTTCTCGGTGATTGCTTTTGCTTCTAGACTTGAGAATCCCATCCGCATTAAAACACTGCGTTCAATTGCAGGTGTTGTATAACGATAGGCTAAATCAAGTAAAGGATCGATGATCTGATCAGTTAGTTTTTCAAAATAAGCTTTTAATTCATGATCAGACATCTTCTTTAAATGTTCGCTTCGTGTATTGTAATCATCATTTCTTTGCTTCATTGATTTCCTCCAACAATTGTTTGATTTCATCTACTGTTGTGTTTAATTCTTCACTTAAGTAGATGTGATCTTGTTCAAACAACATCACTTCTTTATAGTGTTTCAAATAACTTAGTTTCAATGATCTCAGATCAAGTTCTTTGTGTTTTAGCATACTTCCAGACGATGGGAAAATGATGTTATGTCCTGGACTTTCATCAAGTGGATTCCCAAGTTTTAATTGAATACCACGGTCGCTTGCAAATGATATTTGTGCATTCATATGTTTGCCAGCACCTGTGTATTCAGTTTCTTGTACAACGATGATCTCAGTATCTTTCATCTCTTGTGCGATACTGAATGCCATAGCTAAACTCGTATTTCCTGCAGGACCTCTTTCCATACCTTCAAGAACTGCAAGAGCTTCTGTGATAAAAAAGACAGATCCTTGATTGACAAGGCCATAACGGTCCATATATCTTAAAGGTCTTGCTGCACTTCTTGGAACATCACTACGATCTGGATATGTGGAAAATGGAATACCAAATCCTGTATGACCTGTCGTAAATGACTTCATGTTAAAATCAGAATCTGATGCCATGTGCAAACCTGATAAATCAACACTTGCAGCAATAATCTTTGTGTTAATCGCTCCTGCTTTTTTCAATCCTCTTGCGGTACCTGTTAGATTTCCTCCACCTGCATTGGTCACAATCACTGCATCAGGAAAACGAAATTCTCTTGCCATCATGTCAGTAGCAATCTCATAACCCAATGTTTCAATGCCCATCACACCATAAGGTGAATAGAGGGATGCATTAAAATAGCCTGTTTCTTTTAATAAAACCAAGAATTCATAGAACAGTTCAGGTCCAACTGAAAGTTGAACGACTTCTGCGCCATAGGCTTGACATGCTCTCGCTTTTTCAATGATTTCAGGTTGACCCACACCGTTGGAATCATAGCATTCTTGAACGATAATACACTTGAGTCCTGCACGTGCTGCAAGTGCAGCAACTGCCGCACCATAGTTACCTGATGTTGCTGCGATCACACCTTTATACCCAAGTTTTTTAGCTTGATAAATCGACATTGCTGCACGTCTCGCTTTGAATGAACCCGAAATGTTTTGTGATTCATCCTTAAGGAAGATACGTGCACCATGACCAGGTTTCGCAAACTTTCTAGCGTAAGCTGATAGTCTTTTTAATTCAATCATGGGTGTTTGACCCACGTTATTTTCACGTTGAATACGCATAACATCTTCAAGAGTATAACCAGAAGATGCCATCATCTTTTCATAATCAAATCCGATTCCAGGATACTCAAATTGTTCATAATCGAGACGGAGCGCATTTTTCATGATATCTTTCTTTTGATCCATGACAGATTGATAACTCATGATAAGTCCTCCGTTTCATCAAAAATAATGTTTCTAATATCACTTAGAATGGGGACATAGTGACCAAAACTATGGGCAAAATAAGGTTCTTGTGACATCAATATGCCCGTTTCAATACGTTTGGTTGCTGTTTCTATTTCAACGACATCACCAATTTTAGCTTCTTTTAATAAACGACCACGAATACGCATCTCAAAAGGGACACGCATGGTATCCTTAGGTAGATTTTGTGATCGTTCATGAGCTGGTAATATGACACGATAAATTTCGACATATGTCAATGGCTGAATCATGCTTCTTTCCTCCCTTACACATAAAAAAAGGAACTCATTTCTTGTAAGCGCTTACCTATACATAGAATAACATTTTTATGTCATTTTGTATAGAGCAACCGCACAAATAATAAGAAAAAAGGAAATCTTTTTATAGATTTCCTCAGAAATTAGTCTCGGTCCAATAAATCTCTCATATCGCCTAAGATAGCTCTTGGAACTGGTAGATCAATCATGGTTTTTAAACCGGGTTTAGCATTTAGAACATGGGGGATCATATTGACACACATCGCAATCGTACCAATACCACCATTCACTTCAGGTGTAATCGCCATATGAATGTTAGGTGTTCCCTTTAAGTTGATATAGTCCCCTGTCTGGGTACCTTCCAATTCGGGTTCGATTTGTTGTGGGTGAATCATATTGATAAATACATCACCATTAACAAGACCTTGTCCTGTCATATTGATACCTGCTAAATGACCAGCTTCTGCTTCACCATAGGGACTCTTTCGATAAACGGTTGTAATAATAGGTTCCATCTGTTGCGTAAAATCATCAAGTTTAACACCTAATGCATCAGAGATCATGGAAACAGATTCTTTAAAACCGACATGACCTGCAAGTTCACCTTCTGCAACGCGGTGATGATACTCATCTAACGTGATACCGACACCTTGTTCATGCATCACAGTGGGTCCAAATGGTGAGAGCGAATTGACACGTTTCGCTTCAATATGTTTAACATCAACCATCGTTCCTGTTAAGGCAACCACGAGTAAGTCCATGATAAAACCTGGATTGATACCCGTACCTAAAACTGTAACGCCAAATGCTTTCGCAAAATGATCAATTTGTTTAGCTAATTCAGGTTCTGAAGCCATGGGATATGCCATTTCTTCAGCTGTACTGATAACATTGATTTTGTGAGTAACAATCTTTTTAATTTTATCAAAAGCACCTTTAACAAAACTATCTGTACAAAGAAGTACAAGATCTGCTTGTTGGTGTTCTAAAAGTAAATCGATTTGATCCGATATAAACACTTTGGGATGATCCGATTCCACATCGAGCACCTCGATAAAGTTACGTCCAACGATACCGGAATTGAGATCACAAATACCAACGATTTCAATGCCTTTTTTCATCAGTAACATCTTCGCCATACCGCGACCCATGGCACCAAATCCCCAGATGATAATTTTAATTTTCTCCATACATATGCCTCCTATTTCACTTCATCAAAATAACGTCCAACTGTAAATAAGAAATCCGATAGACGATTAATAAATGCTAGCGTATAGGTGTTGATGTCTTGTTCATCCGCTAACATTACCAATTCTCGTTCAGCTCTTCTAACTGTCACACGTGCTAAGTTAAGCCATGAAGCAGCTTTTGTTTGATCAAGTTTGATAAATTTTTTGAGTGGTTCAAGAAAAGAATCGTAATAATCAAGACGATTTTCTAACCAGACAACATGTTCTTCTGTTGTGATTTTCTTTTCAGGATTATTAAGTGCAATTTCATAAGCAATTTGGAAAAGTCTTTCATGAATTTCATCCATATCATGTAAGACTTCAGGTACTCTCATGTAATGTTTTCCCATTAAGATAAATGCCATGGCTTCATCAATAGCTCCGTTGACATGAATATGTAAATCGGCTTTACTAACCCTTTTATTGAATAAATCTGTTTGACCTTGGTCTCCACGTTTTGTATAGATTTTCATGTTTATTCCCTCTTCTTTTTCTTCTTTACTTTTGGTGCTGGTAATTCTTGATATGTTACTTCAATAAGTTTCATCAATGTGAGTCGATCATCTGTATTTTCAATCAAAAAATATGGTTTTGATTTGTCATAGAATTTCTCCATCACAGGATCAATAAGAAAATCCCTTCCTGCTTCTGTCGGTTTTATAAAACACTTGTTATCAGCAAGAACTCCTACCATTTTTTCATAGTAGAAAAGACCATACTCACCAAACATTTTTTTGAGTCTAATGTGACCTAAATCTCTGAGTTGATCTTCAATATAATCTTTAAAATCTTCTGATGTCATGTGCATCTACCTTTCCAAAATAACCGAGTAACCAATAGAAAACAATGAGCCATCCTAAACATTCTATTGCAATGCGCCAAACAGGTAAAACGGTATAAAGCATGACGCATATCACAAGCACTAAAGCATGTGACAAATGAATCAGTTTTAACCTTCTCTCATGTGATAAAAAGCTGTGCATCCACATAGCAACAAGTATGGATATGATCGAAACACCATACATGAGTTGATAGTTGGTCATTTGGTATCCTAAGACTGTACTATCTAAATCAACGTCATTGCCATACATACCAATTAAGAACATCGAAAGCCCAAACACACTTAGTGTATATGCAAATGATTTTGAAAATTCGTCACGCTTGTAATATAACAAGGTGATGAAAGCAATCAGTAAACCTGAACTGATCCATGCCATATTGACGATCCAACTGAATCGATGTGGCTCACTACTGAGTTGATAAAACGTCATGTCTTTCAACTCAATGGTTTGACTTCCAAGAATGATTGCAATCAAAACGATAATCATCCAGAGAACGACAGGTACTCCGTAAACTTTATACTTCAAGTGATACTTCATGCATACTCCCCCATTCAGACATGATGTATAGTTCTATTTTACCATACTCACGTGAACACCTTTTTTATCTGCGAACTTTGATTTGTTTTTCTTTTAACAATTGAACAGCAAATGATGCGACATCGTAAGCATATTTCTTAGGACCAAATCCTGCATCATATCCAAGTTCTTTCGCAAGCCCGTGATGAATGCGAGGTCCTCCAATGATGACAATGAAATCTTTTCGTTTATTTTCCGCTTCTAAAAGTTCAATAAACGCTGTTAAATTTTCAATGTGTACATCTTTTTGTGTCACAGTTTGGCTGATTAAGATGACATCGGCTTTAAGTTCAATAGCTTTTTCTAGTAAGACTTCATTATCGACTTGTCCACCTAAATTATAGGCTTTGATACCTTTATAACGTTCAAGTCCATAATTGCCATTATAACCTTTCATATTCATGATGGCATCAATTCCCACCGTATGAGCATCTGTTCCTGTTGATGCTCCTACAAATACTAAAGGTTCTTCAAAGTTAGTTTCAATGTAATCTTCAACTTCTTCTTTACTCATCACTTTATGGTCGACTTCAACCACATTGATTGCGTTTAGATCAACCATGTGTTCTGCACGTCCATAGACGATATAAAAACTAAACTGATCAGATAAGGCTTCATAATGTACAACCGATGGATCATGTAGTCCCATCTGTAACGCTATTTTCTTAGCAGCTTCTTCACCGAGTGGTGAAGCAGGTACTGGCAGTGAAAACGAAAGTTGAACTTTACCGTCATTTTCGGTATCGCCATATGGGCGAATCCATGTAGATTTAGCTGACATGATGTTCCTCCTTCAAACGACTTTGTAGAAGAGATAATACTGGATTTTGATAATCAGGATGTTTAACAAAAACACCTTGAAGTCCTTTTCCACCGTCTTCATGTCGTGATATTTCTGCAAAACGACCTTTTTCTAGTGCTTTAAATATGCCTTCTTGTTTAATTTCTTTCAGCAACTGATGGGCATGATTTAAAACATCGTGTGCGCGTTTTACGATGAGCCCATTTGGATTGAACGTGATTTCATCACCAAAGTTTTTAAATGCTTTTTCAATGTATGCAGCAATATTTAAAGCGATCGCACGATCACTGATAAATGGTGTGTGAAGTGCTTCTGTCATCATACCTAACAAATGAATTGATTGATGTGATGTCACAGCAGCAACATTAAATAAGGCATCTTGGACACACCCTTTAAAGATATCACCTGTCATATGTTTTGTAGGTGGCATATATTTTAAAGGTGCATGTGGGAAGATTTCTCTTGCCATTTCAGCTTGTGCAAGTTCATATAAGAAACTATTTTCAACTTCAGGACTGATTTCAAATGCATGACCTAATCCCATCAGTGATTCTTTCATTCCTGCTTTTTTGGCGAACTGCTCATTGATAAATTGTGAAGCTAACACGGTATGTGCATGTTCAAAAGCATCGGATGTCGTCAGGTAATTATCTTCACCAGTATTGATGATGATATCTGCATAACTGGATATGACTCTTGAAAAATACTGGTCAATCAAGGTGCGCTTCATATTAATATCTCTAAAAATAATGCCATAAAGCGAATCATTCAACATCATATCAAGACGTTCAATAGCTCCCATCGCTGCAATTTCTGGCATACATAAACCTGATGCATAATTAACAAGTTTTATGTATCTGTTTTCTTCTACTGATACCTGATCTAGTGCTTCACGCATTAATCTGAAGTTTTCTTGGGTTGCATAAGTACCACCAAAACCCTCAGTGGTTGCACCAAAAGGAACATAGTCTAATAAAGATTGTCCTGTACTTCTGATGACAGCGATGATATCTGCACCTTTTTTAGCTGCAGATATAGCTTGTTTGATATCTTCATAAATATTTCCGGTTGCAACGATCACATATTTAGCTGGTGTCGATTTTAGTTCTGTTCTTTCAATCCATTCTTTACGAACTTCCTTCATACGATCTATCGTTGCTAAAGTTTTCTCAAAGAAAGGCATGAGCTCAGTCATATCTTTTTTGATGGGTAAATCGCGATAAATAGATAAGTCGCACGATCCTAAAGAGACACGTTTACTAATCTCTTGAGGTGTTTCATCATGATCTTGCATCGCACAGATCATATAATGTGCAACTCCTTTTGATAAATCTGCTTTCTCAACAAGATGATCAATAACCGCATTGACTAAAGGTCTACCAAATTCATCTACACCGTCGATACCTAACAATCTTAAAATCGTTCTTTCAACGGCAACCGTTGTATGTTGATCAATAAAAGACTGTACATCATCAGCAATACCTTTTGCTAAGATACGACATTCTTTAATGACCTCTTTGTTTAAATTAAGTTTATTTTCCATGGTTACCACCTATCCTTCACATTGATGACATCAATATCTGTTATGCTTTTAAGTCGTGATAGAAAGATATCCTTATCATAATGATCTCCTGTTGGTCTAAATGGATTAGCGGTCACAAGAATTAAAGGACATGGCTTTATCACTTCAACTTGAATATGTAATATATCAAAAGC
>Ga0265295_1005646_pt1 | contig 15726 bp, 15 predicted proteins | sample Munlansysbiofilm_FD_192503 | JGI IMG/M metagenome (GOLD analysis project Ga0265295, IMG submission 192503) | Leachate microbial communities from a municipal landfill in Southern Ontario, Canada - Methane capture system biofilm | ecosystem: Engineered > Solid waste > Landfill > Unclassified ... | reverse complement strand
TTTGCAATGCCCAGTTCACCGGTCCCCTGAATTAATATACCAATCTGCTCTTTTTGTTCCAGTCGTGTTCCATCTGCATTCAGATAGGTGAGCCTGACAGGAATCTGCCTGATGCCAATGGGAATATTGTTGTCAGTCTGGAATGTAAGTGAAACCGTTTTAGAATCTCCAGGTTTTAACTCACGAATGAACTGTCTCTCAGGGCTTTGTGATGAGAGTGAGGTATTTGGCGTCAGGATGTCAATAAGAATATCATGAGCGGGTGAAAGCCCTTCGTTTTTGAGTTCAAGATTCAGGTCAAAAAAATTACCCGGTGTAATATTTGCGGGTATCTCTCTTGAAAGCCGGATTGAGGGCTGTTTCATGAGGGCATACCGGCTGTTAACATTCACCGGAATGGGATATTTGACATTTCCCGCCCCCCTCACCCGGATCCAGACTTCAGGGAAGAATAATCCTTCATGGCCCGGAGCCTGAACAAGAAAAGTCAGAGTGGTTGACTGGCCCGGCCCAATCTCTCCAACGTCCTGGTACCACCCGGACAAAACGGTAAAATCGGTTGTTTTGATGATTGCGGATTCAATAAAGGCATTGACCGGGTACGTTGTTGATTGAGATGAAGAAGCAGGTTGGGCTCCAGTCGATTGAGATGCGGTTGTTGATGCCTGTTCAGCGGTGTTCGCAACCGTCACTTCAATAGTTCCAATTTCTCCCGGCAATATTACATCAGGTGATATTTTGTATCCGGTAACAAGCACCGTAGGTTCGGATGAAAGTCCATATGCTCCTGATACTAGTACATATGAGGACAAAAGTGTGAAAATGAGAATAAATTGGATAATCGGTTGTTTGAGCAGCATATACCTTATTTTGCCGGCATAATACTTATAATATGAGATCCTTACGCCTCTACTATGTGAGACCTTGTCGGAAGCAAGTAGGTTTGAAATCTGCTCAAACCGGGGTTATTTCATTCAGGTAATTGCATGTCTGGAATAAAAAAGCCTGAATTTTCGATATTTTTATGAGTGTCACATTTAATCGGCGATATGCCTTTCTTTTTCGCTATAATTCGCGAGAGATATCTCATATAACGGTCACAGGTGGCATTTGTGTACCTCTGTTTTCAGAGGTCACCATTCCATCGACTGGCACGAAAAAATGGCATAGTGTTCGTCCACATGAACGTTTTTAAGAAGGGTATTTTCAAAAAAACATCATGATGTAGCAATCAGGCTCAACTTATGAAAATGGGATCCATTTTCATGACAAATATCAGGTCATACTCATGTGGTATTCTCCGTATGGATAGCATAAAATTATCTATTTTCGCGTTCTTATAATCATTATAAGTCAGTTCCGATGTATGATGATGATGGTCCTGCAGGAAAATGCTATGCTTAGGTAATTCTGGCGGGACAAATTTCATGCATCTTTAGACTTGTGGGGGAAAATTATGGCCGTAAAACCTTCTTCGAAAACAGTAGCAGCAAATAGAGCAGTAAAACCGAAGACCGTTCCTAAAAAACCGGTTTCTTCTGCGCTTCCTTCTGAAAAGAATGATTTTCAGAAAATTATTGATCTCCACACAAAACATCTTCAGAAACTGGATGGGATGTTCTCAACACTCGATGCTGAATTGAGAGAGATTAAAAAACTCATTGGTGAACAACACGATGTGAAGAACGAGAAAAAATCAAATACTGCCATGACTTCTGCCACTACTGCCAGAGGAAAGGCACTCGTGAAAGCAGTCCCAAAAAGTGCTGTTGTTACTTCTGCAAAGAGTGCTCGCGATGAGAGTTCGAAATTTATTCTTGGCGATTTGATTGTAATCCCAAATGATGTCGCGAATCGCATCAACTCCCTGACTTATAAGAAGAGAGTTACACAGACACAGCTCGGAAAAGATGTTGAAATGTCTCAAAAAGAAATCCATGAGATTGTAACACGGAAAATGAAAGAACTCAGTAAAGAGAAAATTGATCGGATTTATGTAGCTCTTCAAAGATATGAAAAATAATAATCTATCTTTTTTTTTGATTATTTTGCCACATGAAAATCTTTTTTTTGTGCTTCAAAAAACCTCTGCCCGGTTTTCTAATAAGGCCGGACATTCACTTCAAAAATCACGTGTTTCATTCTGACCCTCACAATCGGATAATCTCAATAAAAAAGCTTTAATGGTAGTTTTAGGGATCTAATCTGAATATTCTACTGGTGATATCGCTCTATTTTCAGACACACCCGGTGAATTCCGCATGTCATTTTCGATACTTATATTTGCAATAAACTTAATAAGATACATAATTTGGGTGCGGTAACAATGGATGGAAAAATAAAGACAACAGACACCAGTTCACTCATTCACATGATCGACGCTATTTCTTCAGCTGTTCAGATCATAGGGTCAGAGGGATTATACCTTGACTGTAATGCCGCAACATATACGATGTTTGGTGTAAAGAGGAGTGAGGAATTCATAGGCAAACTGCCTTCTATCATTTCCCCGAAAAAACAGCAGGACGGAACTGACTCGAACACGGGTTCGAAAAAATATATTGAATCAGCATTTGCCGGGGAGACTGTTTCATTCGAATGGGAACATCAAAAACTTGATGGCACAGTATTTCCCTGTCAGGTTACTCTGCAGGTTATTGAATATGAGGGGCAGACCTGCCTGATGGCAACAATAGTAGATATAAGTGAAATGGTTGCTCTTCGGAAAAAATCGGATTTTGTCATTACCAATGCGCCAATCCCGATTGTTGACATGAGACCCGATTTATCAGTGGTTTCTGCAAATATCGCATTTTCTGAGTTGGTTGAATATTCAATGGACACAGTGAAAGCGATGAAAATAAGTGAGTTCAATACTCAAAACAGAATAGGGGGGTCATTATCTGAAGCAATTGAGTCACATTCCTCCGTATCAGGCACCCTTGATTCAGTTGTCAAATCAGGAACGCATGACATGCAATATCGGTATACTCCATACTATGACGATAATGGCACCCACGTGTCGACTATAGCGTACTACATCGATAAAACCGTAGAAAAGACTGCTGTTCGGGATATCCTCTCCCTGACTGAAAAATGCCAGGCCGGAGCCCTTGATGCACGGCTTGATACCAGTAAGTACACGGAAGATTTCAAACTCCTTACCGAAGGAATCAATGGGACACTGGATAGTATTATCGGCCCATTGAATGTTGCAGCTGAATATGTTGACCGTATCTCCAAAGGAGATATTCCACCACGGATAACTGATCAATATAACGGTGATTTTAACGAGATAAAAAATAATCTAAACACCTGTATTGATGCAGTAAACCTGCTGGTTTCTGATGCAAAAACACTATCTGATGCAGCAGTGGAGGGGGCACTGGATACAAGAGCAGATGCAGCAAAGCATCATGGGGATTTCAGGCAAATCGTCGAAGGGATAAATATGACCCTTGATGAGGTTACCAAACCAATTCACGATGCAGGCATTGTGCTTGAAAAACTCTCTATTAATGATCATACCAGAGAAATGGACGTATCAAAATACAAGGGCGATTTTGCTAAATTTGCAGGCAATATCAACACTGTTCGTGAACGGCTGATAGCGGCTACAGAATTAACTGCAGATATTGGGGTAGGAAATACAGAGAAACTTGAGCAATTGAAAAAAATTGGACTGCGAAGTGATCAGGATAAATTAGTGCCTGCTTTTATCCAGTCCATGGAAAATATTCAAAAACTCATTGCTGATACCAATCTGCTCACTCGTGCTTTTATTGAAGGACGCATGGATGTTCGTGCAGATGCGACGTTGCATAAAGGTGAGTTTGGGAAAATTATTGAGGGGATCAATACCCTTCTTGATACTGTGGTCACTCCAGTTGAAGAAGCAATCAGAGTGTCGCAGGAATATGCAAATTCAAACTTCACCGCACGCTTTGATCCATCCCTGACCCTCGCAGGTGATTGGGTAGGATTTAAATCAGCCCTTGATAATATCGGCATTCAGATCTGTGATGCTATCTCCAAAATAAACACACAGGTTCTTGATCTCGCTTCAAATGCCGAGGAAGCTACTGCCAGTGTTCATGAAGTGGCAGCCGGATCGGAGCAGATAGCGAAGAATACTGGGAGTGTGAGTACCAATGCAGATCAGGGAGATGAAGGTGTTGTGCAGATCCTCAAAGCAATGGAAGATCTCACTATCACGGTCGGAGAAGTTTCGCAGCGGGCAGAAAAAGTCTCAACCTCTGCAACACTCGCAAACCAGTTCTCAAAAGAGGGGATTGACCTCGCGAAGAAGTCTGAATCTGCAATGAACGGGATTATGGGATCTACGAATGAAGTTGAACTCATTGTAAAAGAGATCAATAATCAAATGGATGAGATTGGCAAGATTGTTCGTTTGATCACCGATATTTCGAATCAGACAAATCTCCTTGCTCTCAACGCTGCAATAGAGGCTGCACGGGCTGGTGAGGCTGGAAGAGGATTTGCCGTTGTTGCCGCTGAAGTCAAATCCCTGGCACAGGACTCCCGAAAATCAGCTGAAAACATTGCAGAAATGATAACCGCCCTCCAGGACAAAGCTAAAAAAGCGAATGATGCCATGGTAATCGCTGAAACGGCCGTTCAAGATGGAAGCCGGACTCTTGAAGCAACAGTCGGAGCCTTTTCAAAGATTGCCGATTCAGTTGAGGATATCACGAAAAATGCGATGGATGTTGCATCAGCTTCTGAAGAACAGGCAGCATCAGTTGAAGAAATTACCGCCAGTGTAAACGAAGTATCGGTTCTCCTTCAGGGAACCTCCCGCGAAGCAGGGGATGCCGCAGCAGCAACCGAGGAAGCGTCGGCCTCCATTGAACAGATTGGCCGGGTAATTGCCAACGTGAGCGGAATCGCTGATTCAATCTCCCGGGAGATGGTGAAGTTCAAAGTGTGATCTGGCATCTCACCAATCAACCGCTCGGCTGGGTCTGGCACTCAACAAACGAAAATAAACTTTTTTTGAGATACGATATGCATAAAGATAGATACGACGCAATAAGAAATGAGATACGCTTGATCTGACCTCCCTCAAAAACGCAATTGCATTAATGGATAATGCACTGGCAGTAAATCAAAACAGAGATGCAATTGAGTGTTCGGAGCATAATGTCAGAGAGGTTATTGAGGCCGGGGTTATCCAGAACTTTAAATGTACGTATGAAATCTGCTGGAAATGTATGGTTCGGTGGATTTCAATAAATCTTTCACAGCAAGAAGCATCCCCCCGGACAAAACGGGATATTTTCAGAACCACCGCCCGGATAGGACTTATTCAAAGCCCAAAACTCTGGTTTTCATTTGCCGATGCATGGAATATGATCTCTCATACCTATGATAAGAAAAAAGCCGAAACAGTGCTCAATCTAGCGCCTTCATTATTGAAAGAGGCTTCAGATTTTTATACTATATTGGAGCGACTCAATGCTCAATCTTGAAGGTGAAGACTATGATGAACTGATGAGTATTTTACTGGCCAGACTGAAGAGATGCAGTGTGTATGCATTCGGTTCACGGGTGAGTGGAAGGGCACAGAAATTCTCTGACTGCCTGATTTGGACATTCGATCTCGTCAGGCACGATGCAGCAATTTTTAAATTCACTAACCAAAAAGAAGTAATAATCGGTAAATATAATGCACATTATCTCAAAAACATTTATATCAGCTGGTCCGGATCCTGGAAAAACAATGCCCATTCCCTATCGGTGCAGAAAATAATCACCATGCTTGGGGGAACAACACAACCATCTTCAGGTATATATGCAAATATCTTTGAATAAGCAATGGTAATATTCATCCTGTTGTCACTATCCGGAATGACAGACTATACCTGCAGCAGGGTGGGAACGCTAATGGAGCCAGAGGATCCACACGAATGAATGAAAACATAACGATTCTCTATGTCGATGACGAACCTGATCTCCTGACACTTGGAAAGATTTTTTTAGAGCGAACCGGCGGGATTTCAGTAATTACTGCACCAGAAGCAAAGGCAGCTCTCCCGCTCATCGCAGATCAGGTCTTTGATGCCATTATTTCAGATTATCAGATGCCTGGAATGGACGGAATCGAATTTCTCAAACACCTGAGATCCATTGGAAATACCACACCTTTTATCCTCTATACCGGACGGGGCAGGGAAGAGGTAGTCATCGAGGCTCTCAATTCCGGGGCTGATTTTTATCTCCAGAAGGGAGGGGCACCAATAGCACAGTTTGCTGAACTTGCCAATAAAGTCAGGCATGCAGTATCCAGAAAACGTGCAGAAAAACAGGTTCTTGACCTGCAACGACGTGAATCAGAAATCATCAATTTCCTCCCTGATGCAACCTTTGCCATAGACGCTCACCATGTGGTCATTGCCTGGAATCGTGCCATGGAAAAACTGTCAGGAATCCCGGCATCAGACATGATAGGAAAAGGAGAAGATGCATACTCAGTTCCCTTTTACCAAACAAAAAGGCCGATACTTATCGATTTTGTCCTGGATTATGACCCTGCCATGTTTGATAAATATCCTTCATTACAAGCTGATGGGAAGTATCTTTCTGCAGAAATGACTGCACCATGGTTACATGATGGGAAAAATGTATACCTGTGGATCTCCGCATGTCCATTATATGATACCAGTGGAGCAGTGGTCGGTGCGATTGAATCATTCCGGGACATTACCCAGACTAAAGAAACTCAGGCGTTACTGGAAGAAAAAGAGTCCCGGTACAGACTCACATTAGATGCTTCCAATGAAGGAATCTGGGACTGGAACGTTCAGACTGGAACCGCCATTTTTAGTCCACGCTGGTTTATCATGCTCGGATATGAACCTGATGAATTCCCGCAAACAGTGAAGACCTGGGAATTCCTGCTTCATCCAGATGATCTGAAACGGACACAGGAGAAGATACAGGAACATATCAGCGGAAAAAAAGAGGATTATACCTTAGAATTTCGGATGCGGACAAAATCAGGAAAATACCGATGGATTCTTGCACGGGGCAGGGTTATTGAGAGGGATGAGTCAGAATCGCCTGCCAGGATGGTAGGAACCCACACCGATATTACTGATTTCAAGCACGTAGAAGAAAAACTGCGTCTTGATGAATCCCGCCTGGAAGCCCTGCTCACTCTCTCCGGGATGACCCACAAAACAATAGACGATATCACACGGTTTGCCCTGGAAGAAGCAGTCCGTCTGACGGAAAGCACCGTGGGGTATGTTGCATTTGTAAATGATGCACAGTCTGTGCTCACCATGCATGCCTGGTCACAAGGAGCAATGAAAGAGTGTCAGATAGTGAATAAACCAATTTCGTACAATGTGGATGAGACCGGGATTTGGGGCGAACCCATTCGTCAGAAAAAAACAGTTATCACCAATGACTATGCAGCCCAGAATCCCCTGAAAAAAGGAATTCCTGCTGGTCATGTGTCAATGACACGACATCTTGGCGTTCCGATATTTGATGGGGACCACATAGTCATTCTTGTCGGAGTAGCCAATAAGGAGGACGAATATGGAGTAGAAGACATTCGTCAGCTCACTCTTCTCATGTCCGGAGTCTGGGCCATCATCCAGAGAAAAAGAGGGGATGAAGCCCTCCTGAAAAGTAATGAAGAACTATCAGCAGCATATGAGGAACTTTCTGCCGCAGAAGAGGAGATACGATCACAATATAACCTGACCAATCAGACGATGGAAGAGATACTTGAAAGTGAAAACCAACAACGCATTCTTATCAAAAATCTCCTTGACCCCATTATAATAATTGGTTTTGACGGGACAATTCTGTTTGCAAATCCTGCAGCCTTCAGAATTTTTGAAATGAATCCGAAGGATGCAGCACCATCGTTGCCTATTGAAAGGTACCTGACTCCCGAATCCTTCTCACGAGTGTGTGCTGATCTCGCAGAGGTCCAGAAAAACGGTGAGGCGGTAATTGCAGAGTACGAGATAATCACCTCAACCGGAAAGACACGGTCTGTTGAAGCCGCCGGTCACCGGATTCGCTGGAATGGAGAAGATGCAGATCTGGTCTCCCTTCGTGATATTACAGATAGAAAGGGGGATAAAGATGCGCTCTTGCAGGCAAATCGCAAATTGACTGTTCTCTCTTCTATAACCCGTCATGACATTTTAAACCAGGTGACTGGCCTCTTAGGATATCTTGAATTATTGCAGGATAATATACCTGACAAACCAGAGAGAGATTACATTGAAAAATGTCTCTCTTTTACCAAAACTATCCAGAGTCAGATTGCATTTACCAAACTGGTAGATGATATCCGCATCAAGTCACTCTCCTGGCAATATGCAGAACAGATGGTACAACGCGTCCTTCTTGGATATCAGACCGAGTCAATATCCTGCCAGGTTGACCTTGAAGGACTATACCTTTTTGCAGATCCCATTTTGGAGAAAGTGATTTTTACTCTTATTGAAAATTCAGTCCGCCATGGGGAACATGTTAGTCATATTCACTTCTCATACCAGATTACCGATAACGACTGTGTCTTTGTCTGTGAAGATGATGGCTCTGGTATACCCGGCGATGAAAAGGAGAAAATATTTGGGCAGGGGTATGGAAAACATACGGGCCTTGGGTTATTTCTGGTCCGTGAGATCCTGGCAATTAATGGTATGACCATAGAAGAGAAGGGAATTTTTGGCTCAGGGGCACGGTTCGAGATTCATGTGCCGGCTGGAAAATGGCGGGTAAAAGGGATCGAATTGCCTGCAGAGACATAGTGACTGTCAAATGAGTGTTATGTATTAATATGTTGTATTGCAATTAGTAGTCATTACGATTCCTGTGTCCAAAGCAGACACATCCTGATTATTATGAGAAAAAACGGTTTGGAATTTCTGTTCATACTTTGTGTCATTCTTACACTGGTAATCACCAGTGCGTATGCCGATGCAGAAAAAATGGTGGATGCCCCATCAGTCTCTGATACGCACTCTCTCTCAAATATTTCTGATAAACTAATATTAATCGGAGTCCTGGCAAATCGTGGCCCTGAAATCGCGCTTAAAGAGTGGGGGCCTACTGCGGATTATCTGAGTAGAGAACTATCTCCACTTCAGTTCACCATTGTACCACTTGATTTTCAGGAGATCATAAAAATCGTCGAAAACCAGGAGGTTTCGTTTGTCTGTGCGAATCCATCTGTATACACGTACATGGAATATTATGGCCATGCTACCCGTATTGCAACACTTCAGGTTCCCGGTGATCCCTATCCCCAGGCTCTTTTCGGAGGGGTCATTTTCACTCGTTCAGACCGGAATGACATACAGGATCTCTCAGATCTTCGGGGGAAAACATTTGTTGCAGTAGATGAGACATCTCTTGGAGGCTGGCAGGCTGCACTAGCAGAGATGCGTGCTGCAGATATTGATCCAGAGCGTGATTTTTCTGCACTCAATTTTACCGGAACTCATGATGCTGCAATAACAGCTGTCCTTCATGGACAGGCTGATGCCGGAACTGCACGAAGCACTCAACTTGAACGAATGGCCAAAGAAGGGTCAATTAATCTGTCAGATATTAAAATTCTCAATGATAAACATTCCCAATATCCCACATACCCATACCTTCTCTCTACAGATCTCTACCCAGAATGGCCATTTGCTGCCGTTACCGGAACTGACTTGGATTTGAGCAAAAAAGTATCAGTTGCCCTGCTCATGATGGAAGAAGATGACCCTGCTGCAAAAGCAGTCCGGGGTGCTGGTTGGGCTATCCCCCAGGATCACACCACCGTACATGAACTCCTCCGCCGGCTCAATCTTCCTCCCTATGAAATGTGGGGTAAATCTACCCCCCAGGAGGTTTTAAATCAGTACTGGCTGACTATCCTGGGTATAGTTCTGGGAATCCTTATCCTCTCACTATTACTCCTTTATACCTGGAAAACGAAAAAAAGTCTTGCCCTTGCCCTGGTACAAGTGAAAGAAAGTGAATTTGCCATAAAACAATCAAAAGAAAAACTTGAACTGGTAAATGCTGAACTTGAGGAGACTCAGGGCCGAATTATGGATTCCATTCACTATGCAAAATTAATTCAGAACTCCATCCTGCCCTCCGAAAGAGAACTGCACACATACCTGAAAGATCACTTTTCTATCATAAAACCTCTTGATATCGTCGGGGGCGATTTTTATCTGTTTAAAGAAACAAAAGATGGATTTTGTATCGCTGTAGTGGACTGCACCGGTCATGGGGTTCCAGGAGCTTTTATGACTATGATGGCAAATGCACTTCTCGACAGGGTCATTGAAACAAATCCTGATGACACGCCAGCATCTTTGCTTGAAAAACTCCATTTCCTTGTGCAAGAGACATTAAAATCCCAATCAGATAGTGAACACCTGGAGAACGGACTCGATATCGCACTATGCAGAGTGTATTCTGATACCAGTCATCTCCTGTTTGCAGGTGCCGGACTTGCATTATGCATCGCTGAAGGGACCAGTGTCAGGGAAATATTGGGAGATCGACTGCACATTGGGTTTTCTCAAACCAGAAAAACGGTCACGTTTACCGATAACTCTGTAAATATCATTCCTGATACCCGGTATTACCTGGTGACCGATGGAGTGCTTGATCTTCCGGGAGGGACATCCGGATATGGTTTTGGGAAAAAACGATTAATATCTCTTCTTTCCAGTCTTTCATCTCTCTCAATGCAAGAGCAGAAAGAACAACTTCTGGATAGCCTGAAGCTGTACCAGGGTGATTATATACAAAAGGACGATCTGACAATTATTGGGTTTATCGTAAGGTAGGAATGAAACATGGACAATTTGTTGCAATTACGGGAAGATTTTTCACGGCGTGGAATTCTCATCAGCTTTAATGGTTCCCTTTCCAACAGTATCATCGAAGAAATAGGAAATGCCATAAAACGGTACCTGGAAGATGAGCAGCGGGAAAAAGGTATTATTACTGACGTGTTTGCGGTATATGTAGAACAAACACAGAATATGCGAAATTATGTGCGTAAAAATGAAATAGATGAAGAACACCGGTCATCGATACTGGTAATTAGTACTGCAGAGGGCCATTATAAAATCTCATCCGGCAACTGTATTAAAAAAACCAATGTGCCTTCACTTACATCCCACCTTGAGCAGATAAACAGTCTGGATAAAGATGGCCTGAAGCAGATGTACAAAGAGCAGCGTCGCAAAGTCAGAACTCCTGATATGACAAGTGCCGGACTTGGTCTGATTGATATTGCCCGGAGAGCATCAAGTAAAATATCCTATCAATTTGACAGATTAGACGATGAATATGACTTTTTCAGCCTCACCATCACGATACAGGGGGCATGAATATGATAGATATTCCTGCAACAAAATCAACCCCGGAGATAGTTTTTTCAGAGAAAGATAAGCGATTATCAATTACCGGAGAGTCCTATCCGGAGAATACGTTCGAATTTTTTAAGCCGGTTTTTGAGTGGCTCCAAGAAACTTTGCCCTCAATAGACAAACTGACCCTGGCAGTCAACATCAGTTACATGAACTCCAGTAGTACGAAGTGTATGCTTGACATTCTGGATATTTTAGGAGAATGTGCACAGCAGGGGTGTGATGTTTCTGTTGTCTGGTACTATGAGGCTGATAATGGCCGGGCACTGGGTATTGCAGAAGAGTTTGAAGAAGACGTAGAAATACCCTTTGAAATAGTGTCCATTGCACCTTGAGAACTGACATGGCATCTGACGATCAATCTCTTTCTGAATGGTTGGAAAATAGGATTCCGGAATTATCTAACGATTCATCACCTCTTGCACAGGAATTCATTAAAACTGGTTCTGCATACCTTAAACTTACAGAACGGTTTAACAAGGTGATGGGTATTGCAGATAAATACCTGGAAAAACTGAAATCTTCCAGTGAAGAGCTTGCGGAATCAAAGCAGGAGGTTCAGAGAAAAAATGATGAACTCACGGCACTTTCGATAACACTGCAGAAAAACGAAGAAAAATACCGGCTGCTGGCGGAGAACTCAACCGATGTTATCTGGACTATGGATTTTGAAGGTTCATTTACCTATGTCAGCCCTTCTGTTTTTCAGCTGCGAGGGTATTCCCCGGAAGAGGTGATGCATCAAACTATTAATGAGGCAGTCTGCCCTGGATCTATTCAGACAGTTGAGCAACATATGAAAGAGGCTCTGAATTCCTTGAATAAAGGAGTGCCTGGTAAGTCATCAACAACGGATATTGAGCAGCCCTGCCGTGATGGAAAAACGGTCTGGACTGAAGTAATAACCCGACTCATTTTCAATGATGCAGGAGAACCAATCGGGTTTCTCGGAATTTCAAGAGATATTACACAAAGGCGTCTTATACAACAGGCTCTCATTGAAAATGAAAAAAAGTTTGTCGCAATATTTGCATTCACACCAGATCCTATCATTATCCTGAATAACGACCTTCGGATTATCGAGGTTAACCAGGGATTTGAACAGGTTTTTGGCTTTTTTGCAAGATCTGTAGAAGGTAGAGATCTGTTAAAATCCGGAATCATCCATCCGGATGACATCCCTAAAATGTTTGAAGAAACCGATTCACTTTTGGCGGTTCGGCGAAGGGAACTTACCTTTATCGCGAAAACCGCGATGCCATTTGTCGCAGAGGTGGCAATCTCCCGAATTTTAATTCAAACAGAGCCCTGTATTCTCATCCAAATTCATGATATTGATGAAATACGAAGAGCCCATGATGCAGTTGCCCAGGTTAACAATAAACTGAAAATCCTGTCAAGCATAACCAGGCATGATATCTTAAACCGGATAATGGTGACGCTCGCTTATTCTGGATTTCTGCAAGAAGAGTTGACAGAGCCTGAACAGAAAAAGAAACTGAATGCTATTACCCAGTCATCTCAAGAGATTCAGAACCTGATTAATTTTACCGGTCATTACCAGGAACTCGGAGAAACCGCACCTTCATGGCATTATATTGATTCCATTCTGCAAGAAACCCTCATTATGAAGATGCTTTCAAGAGTTGAGTTCAAATCAGGACTTAAAGGGGTAGAAATCTATGCAGATAATATGCTGGAAAAGGTGGTCTATAATCTGGTCGAGAATTCTATCCGGCATGGGAAAAACCTTACCTCAATAAGATTTTCAAGATATGAGGAAAATGGAGTTTTAACTATTGTATATGAGGATGATGGGGGAGGAATCGACGAAAAAGAGAAAAAAAAAGTATTCCAAAAAGGCTTTGGAAAAAATACAGGTCTGGGACTTTTCCTGATACGGGAGATCCTCTCGATAACCAGCATAAAAATTACCGAGACCGGGGAGCCGGGAGTTGGTGTCAGGTTCGAGATTCATGTGCCGGCTGGAAAATGGAGAATGGAAAAAGAATAACCTTCTGGCACTCCATCACAGACATGTTTAGAGTTGAAGAGAAAACTCAAAGCCATCAGACAAGCTACCAGCCGAAGGTATTGTACACGACATCGCTTGGGAGGTTGCCCAGAACTGGAGTCGTTCGAATAACCCCCTGATTGAACACCCTTATGGTAATTAAAGAGTACAGGAAAAATCAGTAAAAGCAAAATCTGAAACTTTTACGTTTGCTGCACCTGATGTACGTGCTACGCTTTCTGTAGTTAGCGGTAGATAGTGCAAGCCAGAATCCTCATTAGACCCATTAGGATTGCATATCCGAAATCAAACATCCAACATGAGATCAGGATTTTCACCCCGGTCACAGAACATATCCTTGTCAAGGTCACTATATAGCGGACAACTTGCACAGCTGCAGCAAAATCCCTTCGGACAAGTGCCAGACAGGGCATCAGCAGCAATCTGTGCCTCTTCATCGACAAGTGCGATAGTTCCAATGTCACTAAAAGTTAGATTTTTTACATCCGAAGAATTTATGAGGATTGGTTCAGGACAGGCATCTCGTGCACCAGAGGGCTCCACACTGGAGACAATACCTGCAGCAAAACTCAGCAAGCAACAGATCTGAACGATCAATACTATTTTATTTATTTTTTTCCATGGTGTATCTCCTTATGATAATCTTACCATTCGCCTGATCAATTTTCGGTACTGGACAAGGTGAAGCACAGTAAAAACTCCAAGCAGGAGTCCGGACAAATCATGAAGATCTGTGATCAGAGTCATTGGAAGCTGACGAAATGAAATTCCAAGAGTCTGAATAAGAAACGGCCATTTGATTATACCGGTAATAAAACATATCGCCATGATTATAACAAGAATCAAATTTGTTATTATTCTAAACGACCTTTTATCCATTTTTTTCTCTTCTTTGGGCAATGGTTGTTCAGGGAAAAAGGAGGGGTTCTCCTTTCATTGCCAAAAAACTATATTTTTGGCAATTATTTGTTTTTTCCAGATCCATTCTTTCCATATTGAAACCCGGTTCCATCACGTGGGGGTGTCTGGTTTCCGGTGCAATTTTCCTTTGGGCAGTCGGGATTTTGGCAGTCTCCACCATGGATAGTCTGATCTGTTCCATTCTGAAGCATTTTTCCCTGTCCGTTTCCATCTCCCCCTCTGCCGGCAGCAGATGCCGGAATGAGAAAGGCGAGAGCGATAAGTCCAATAATGAGGACTACGACTAATTTTTTCATTCTGTATACCTCGCTGACCGCCGAAGCGGTGCATACCTACCTATACAGCCTGTCAGAATATAAATGGCCAAAATGCTTCTGGTTCCCCCCCTGAACCGGTTGGTTGTAAGGGGGAGAATATTAATGAATAGCCTTCCTAATAGCAGATGATGACAACCGACAGATCTGGTCCTTTCGATGACAAGACTATACTTACTGGAGCAGATCCTGAATTTATCTCTGATTTGTCTGATTACCTTGATGTACTTGCAAGTCCTGTCAGGCTCAATATTCTCTCTTATGTGGGAACCAGATCCCGAACAGTCCGCCAGATTGCTCATGAGATACAGACCAGTTATGAAAACACAAAAAAACATCTGACAAAACTTCTCTCCCTTGGACTTATCAGAAAGGAGATAGGTATCTCTGATGAACCTGCAAATCAGGGCCAGCCAGTCTTTTATTATGCACTTGTTCCCGGAAGCCTGGATCATGCGGCGCGAAATCTTGCTGCATTTTCATCAGTTACCGCACAAGCAGTACCTGCCCTCTCTCCTCAATTAGATTTTGCGTGTGCTGGAATATTAGAGGCGATGGGAGAGTCAGGCCCGGTGCTAATCATCACCAACGGAACGCAAAAAGGACAGGAGTTCCACCTCACAAAAGATGGATGCCGTATTGGCAGGACAGAAGAAGGGCAGGATGGCATAACCGAACCTGCTCTGATACTGAGTGATGAGTACAGGTCAGTCAGCCGGGTATCCCGTCCTCATGCATGGATCAGATATCGGGCCGGTAATTTCACGATTGCTGATGGACCAAGTAAAGGAGGGATACGAGTTCAGGGAGAACAGGTATCCACAGAGCCTCGTGTACTCCTTGACGGAGATGTAATTGAACTCTCTCCTGGTCCGCTTGGTGCCAGTATTGTCTTTTTTTCACGAAAATCGAAACATGTTGAGTTACATCAATGAAGACAACAATACTTGGGCCTTATGATGAATCCCGCCCCGTGCGATCTTTGTACCATTGGGCATTTTCTCTTTTACACCTGATTCTTTGT
>Ga0265295_1005644_pt1 | contig 15730 bp, 12 predicted proteins | sample Munlansysbiofilm_FD_192503 | JGI IMG/M metagenome (GOLD analysis project Ga0265295, IMG submission 192503) | Leachate microbial communities from a municipal landfill in Southern Ontario, Canada - Methane capture system biofilm | ecosystem: Engineered > Solid waste > Landfill > Unclassified ... | reverse complement strand
GAACTCATAAATCTGAGCAAAGACATTGTTGAGATGGACAATGAAGCAAAGCACATGGGTTTAACAGACTTTGAATATGCTTTTTACACAGCAGTTTCGAATAACGACAGTGCAAGGGAACTTATGCAACAAGACAAATTGAGAGAACTTGCTGTAGTGCTGACAGAAACAATAAGACAAAATGCATCTATTGACTGGACCATTAAAGAAAGCGTAAAAGCTAAACTGAAAGTTGCCGTAAAAAGACTTTTAAGGAAGTATGGTTATCCACCTGACATGCAAAAATTGGCGACAGAAACAGTATTGAAGCAAGCTGAACTGATCGCAAATGAATTAACGGCATAGAAAAGCCAATTGATTGATCGGCTGAATCAATTGCAGATATATTTTACATAGGGCCTGCTGAAAAACTCATAACCCTTTAATATTACGGTGTCGTCCAGAAAGACGAAACCTCCCAAAATCACTTAACATGCATTTTTTATTATCTCGCAAAAGACAAACAAGATTATTTTCCCGTGAAGTTATGCTTTTTCAGGAATTGATTCCCGTATAGTTATGACTTCTCAGGAATTTATTCCCGAAAAGTTATGCTTTTACGGGAATATGTACTATATTTGCAAAACCAAATAGAATAATTTTCATGATTAACAGGATTATAGAACCGGAAATAGCAAAAAGATTCTTTTCAAAAAAGGCCATAATTGTAACAGGTCCCAGGCAGTCGGGTAAAACGACCCTTATTTTGAAATTAATTGAGCCTTATAAGAGAGAAACGCTTATTGTAAATGGTGATGATCCGGTAACTGAACAGTTATTTGGCCGGCCAAATACGGAACAACTCCGGCAAATCATCGGAAAAAATAAAATTCTTTTTATTGACGAAGCACAACGAATCCCAAACATCGGGTTAACCTCTAAGCTTATTGTTGATAATTTCAAGGAAGTGCAATTGATTTTAAGCGGATCATCATCCTTTGAATTGATGAACCAAACCCAGGAACCTCTTACCGGAAGAAAATGGACTTTCTCGTTGTGGCCGGTTAACTGGCAGGAATGGCAGGAATATACAGGGTATTTGAAAGCAGAGCAAGACCTCGAAAACCGTCTGATATTTGGTCTATACCCGGAAGTACTGATGAACTTAAGTGATCAGCAAGCGATTCTTCAGGAACTGACCGACAGTTACCTCTACAAAGATATTCTGATATACGGCAACATTCAAAAGCCGGACATGATACAAAAATTAGTGCAGGCGTTGGCGTGGCAAATCGGCAGCGAAGTTTCCTATGCTGAACTTTCTCAAATGGTTGGCCTGGATGCCAAAACAGTAAGCAATTACATTGATGTGCTTGAAAAAGCATTTATATTGTTCCGCCTTCCGGCATTCAGCAGGAACCTTAGAAATGAGATAAAGACAAACCGGAAAATTTATTTCTACGACAACGGGGTGCGCAATGCTGTTGTAGGTCAATTTCTTCCTCTACAATCCCGTCAGGATACGGGCGCTTTATGGGAAAATTTTCTGATAAGCGAAAGAAGGAAGCAAATTTTTTATCAGAGATCCGCAACCTTACAATACTTCTGGCGCACCAAACAGCAGCAAGAAATAGACTATGTTGAAACAAGAGATGGTAAAGTTAGAGGCTACGAGTTCAAATGGAATCCTAAACGAAGCAGTTCATTCCCGAAAACTTTCACCGAAGCTTATGATTCAATCAATAAAGGCATAAACCGCGAGAATTTCAGAGAGTTTGTAATGCCGGACGAAGATTAGCCATTATAGCCTGGTATAACAGAAGCCATAGTTTAATTTCCGAATGGTTGCTAACCAAGTGGTTAGTAACCTTGCGGTTAGTTATAGTCCTTTTGTGTTTGGCTGAAAAGCAGTGGGTAAAAGTTTCACCGACCGTGAAACAGAAACTTCTATAAATTCGGTGAAAATATTCATCTGGCAAAAATCTCGTTACCTGACTGGATACTGTTTATTATGCAACAATTTGAAAAAACAGGCAAAACCATAAGCGATGAGCTGGCGCAAAAGATTGCATCCACAGTGAAATGTCATTCTTATTATGTGCAGCAGTTGTCACATCTTGTTTGGCAGCGCACAGGTGAATCTGTTGATGAAAATATATTAGCCTCTGCACTCAACGATCTTTTAGATCAGAATAATATGCTCTATCAGCGCGAAACCGAGAGGCTGAGCGAAACACAGTTTAATTTTATGAAAGCACTGGCATCAGATGTTACGGAAGGATTTAGCAATAAAGAGATCATACAGAAATACAAATTAGGCACGTCGGCCAATGTGAGTAAAATGAAGAAAGCACTTGTTGACAAGGAATTTATAGAAGTGACCGGAAAATCGGCCTCATTCCTTGATCCGGCGTTTGAATTGTGGTTTATTCGTGAACTTTTGTAAATAGCTCAAGAGTGCATAGAGTAATGAAAGAATTGACAGAATTGAAGATAATTTACATACGCTGATTGTAAGAATTGATGAAATTGATTTTCAAAAGAATCAAGCTTGCCCTCCAGGTAAGGTTTTTGATGCTTATGTGTTTATGGCAGACCTGGTAAAATCTGCCAAAAAAATCAATTATTCTGATAAAGCCGGCACTTCAAAAAAGCTATCCATAATCCTTGCAGCCTAAAACATGTTGACAGCACAGGTTTAGGTTAATTTGAAAACCCTATATCACATAGTGAACGCCTCAATCTCACTTATACCTTTGCGGTTCAGTACGATGCGGTAACGCTTATATTCCGATTGTTCCTCATTCTTAAACTGAAGGATCAGGTTTATATAATAGATTTTTTCTCCTTTAACGATTACCAGATTGCCATCTTCCCCGGGAATAAAAAGCGGTACCACAGGGTTGTCCATTTTCTGAATGAAATTCGACACATTAAACCGGATGATATCGTTCATGCCATTGGTTGGATATTGACTGCATTCGTCCAGACTCTTACGGTTGAGGCGTACCAGCCGGCGATACAATATAATTTTCTCGCGATTGTTCCGGTTGTCCGCCTCCAGAATGTCCGAACGGTTGCGTATGGCATTCACTTCGGGAGGTGCCTGGTCTTGCGTAATAAAATCCATGCTCTCTTTACTCCATCCTATATTGTGATCGCTCAGGGTGATATCGGTGCGATGATCAAAAAACCGACGACCCAGACGGTGTGCGAAATAATAGCGTGTAAGCTCTTTTATTCTGTCTTTAAGCATATAACTCACCACCAGGGCTACAAAAAAAGGCATGGTAAAGTTTCCGAACTTCTGCTGAAAAGAGAAAGCTATGGCTGTGGCGAAAATCATTGACAAGCCGGCTGCAATGCTCAGGTAAACCTGTTCAAGCCAGATTCCGTCACGTCGTTTGCTGGTGGTAAGAAAGAGCTCACTTTCAACATATTTTTTCAGCAGGCTTAACCGGAAAACCAGATCGCGGTTGCGATCAGGACTATCCTTATCAACCACCGGATAGCCTTTAGACTTTTTATAATTAACTTCAGCCGTAATTCGTTCCATCAGCTTTGCGCTGGTGTTTTCAGTGAATTCCGACTGTTGTTGCAGACCCGCCAATAGTTTAAATGTATGTTGCTCAATAAGGTTGCTTAGAAATTCATCACCAAAAGTGTAATAATTCATCATCTCTTTACTGACGGAGGATACATTAATGATGCGGCGCAATTGCCGGTAGTTTTCAGCAAGCGAGGTCACATTTTCTATATAAATATCTGTCAGGTAACCGATGTCATCGTTGGTAGCATTGGCAATAATATGATTGATTTCATCGCGCAAAGCACTTTTCGCAATGGAAACGAACATGCGAATGTGGTATTCATAATCTGAAGCCCGCGTCCGTGTTGGCTCAGAAGCCAGGGCTTCAAACGATTTTTCAACCAATGCAAAGGGTGCTTTGTTACGAACGGCAATATCGCGCAAGAGGTATGCGGGAGTAATCAACCGGATGTTGGATTTAAGGTCACGATAAAAGTCCGACTTATCGTAGGTATGACGGTTAATGTCGAGGCTATGGGGAATAAAAATCCAGGTATTTACTGAGAAATCGCTTATTTCCTGCTTTTTTCGGGCATTAAAACCAAGCTTAATTTCAACCGAGAATTTATCGTGTATTTCTATTAAATCATCAATCATAGGGCCATTATCAAAAAGTTAAAGCGTTTAAAATAAACCAAAAACGCCATTGGGAGTGATGCCCGGTATTCTGAACCAGGTTTCACCCGCAGCAATATTCAGCAGCCAGGCAATAATCATAACGGTAAAACCATATTTAAAAGTATCGGTCAAACTGTATTGATAGGTTTCATGAAGTAAAGCAGCCATTTATTATTTAAACAACAAAACAGACAAACGGTATTTGATAAAAGCAATTTGGGCGTAAGAAGATTATAAATCCAGCATTTTCTGCGATGACTTACCATTTAGAATAGGGATGCTTCATCAGTCTTGCATTGTAATATTTTGGAATACCCGTAACCTCTTGTCCAAGCCAGGAAGGCCTTTCAAAAGATTCTTCTTCTGAACCGAGTTCAATTTCAGCTATGATTAGTCCGTCATTTTCACCAAAAAATTCATCCACTTCAAACGTATGTGGGCCGGCTTTCACCAGAAAGCGTGTTTTATCAATTATCCCCGGTTCACAAATTTTAAGCAGTTCTTTTACCTCCTCTACCGGAATTTCCTTTTCCCATTCGAAGCGGCTGGCACCGGATGCGCTGCCTGCACCCTTAATGGTAATGAACCCTTTATCGCCTTTAATCCGCACCCTCACCGTACGTTCAGGTACCGATGACAGATAACCCTGGATAATTTGGATTTTCGTGTGAGCAAAAGGTTTAAAATCGCCCGTTACCAGAAACTTTCTTTCTATTTCCTGCGCCATTTTATTGGTTTTTGTTTTTATACTTTATTCTTGAGCCCCCTCCGAATAGTACTTTTTCGCCACCAAGGCTCAAAGGCTCAAAGAATCACTAAGTTTAAATACCTGATTATCATTTCTTTGTGAATCTTAGTTTCTTAGTGTCTTTGTAGCATTCTCTTGTTTTTACTTATTCGGAGTGGCCTCATTCTTTGATATTAAAATGGGGCGAGGAACTTAGGATGGGGACGTCTCAACATACCAAAGCTTCTGTTTTACAATTAGAAATTAACTTCAAATCTTACTGTAACCATGCTGTAATCCTCGCCTACCTTGCCCCTGGTATCCTCAACCTCTTTGGGATCTTTGGTCAGTTCACCGGCTTTGTTATAGCCTACAAACAGTTCACCGTTTCCATTGGCATAGCGGTCATGGGTTATGTATGCGTAGTTAAACATAATCTTCACATTACTGTTCATATGGTAATTAATGCCAAAAGTATAGCTCTGGCCGGCACCGCCCAGGATAGTGCCATTGCCACTGCTGTTCAAACTCAGATAATCATACCGAAAAGCCAGTTCAATGTCTCCCCACTCCTTTCCACGGTCAGGCTGCGTAAACTTTGCCTGACTTCTGTTGTAATTGTAGTTTCCGCCAAAAAGCAGTATACTTCCAAAGGCATACCAGCCATCGAATTGCTCTTTAGGCAACGCATTTTTCTTATGTACTTTCGTTACTACATATTCTGATTGGAAGCGGAAATTTTTGTGGTATGCTGCAAGTTCAAATCCACCAAGTCCAACATGGTCAACATCAGGAATGATATCGGTATCCATGTATTTTTTGCGATTAATCGAACTGAGTGAACGAGAGCTGTAACGCTCCGTTCCATGGATTTCGGCATCTGATTTCGGGGTGCGGTATGATCCGGCAATACCCAAATGTAAGCCGCTGCTCATGTCATTAAAAAAAGGCATAACTACCCATCTCCCTGTTATGGAGACGCCTTCGTCATATCCATATTCTTTGTTATTGTCGATAGAAAAGGTGCGTTCTTCCAGCCCGCTAATATCCTGAAAATGAATGCCGCCCATGCCGAAAAACCAGTTCTTATGGTAATGAACAGCTAATCCGAGGTGGCGCGAAGGTGCAAATGTTGAAATTACATTTGCCCGCTCAATAAAAGTGAGATATCGTGAGGAAATGATTGATTCGATGGAGAAGCCTTCCTTAAAATTACCCACCTGCAGACCCCAATGGTTGTTTGGTGAAAATTCCAGGTAAGCATCTTTTAATTTTAGCTCCGAATTTGAGATGTCCATATGAATTTCAGCATACCATTTTTCGGCGAACTGACTTTTTAAGGCAAAACGTGCTCGCCTGATTGATACTCCATTGCCGATGGGATTGTAAGTATTGCCTATAAACATTGCCCCATCTGCCTGTAAGCGGACATCAAACCAAATTTTATATTCCTGGTCTTTGCTTTCGAGGACCAACAGGCCATTTCGTTCTTCGGCCTGAAGCACTTTCCGGTTCTCCTTTTTCTCAGATTGATTGTTATGCGCGGTGGTATCCACTTCTTGCGAAAAAGCAGGGTTCATTGCAAACAGTAACAATATCGGGATGAACAATAAATTTAAAGATCGTATTATTCTCATAATAGATATGTATTCGTGGTTTTATAAGCTGATAAAGCGAAGTTCAACCGGTTAGAATATAGACCTGCCGGTTAGCAGGTTATCCTTTCACCCGGGGCTAAACTTTAAGCTAATGTGGGGAAAACGCGGTAAAAATAAAAAAATAAATGAAGCCTTTGGGTAAGAGTTCAATAATTATAAAAATGGCATCATTTTATATTCCAGAGGCTATTTAAGGCTAACAAACAGAGATATAGCCATTTTAATTAACTAAAAAAAATGTCCTGAATAAAGCGTTTTCAGCTCCCTAAAGCAAGGGGCAGAGTAAAGCTAAACTGGCTGCCCTGTCCTGGTTCACTAATCACCGATATTTTTCCGTTATTTTTTTCAACGAATTCTTTAGCAAGAATCAGCCCCAGGCCGGTGCCCTTTTCATTGGCTGTTCCTTTAATTGAATTGACTTTTTGATCCAGATTAAATAAAGCCTTCAGGGTATCCTCTTCCATCCCGGTGCCATGATCAGTAACCGTAATGCTCACCATTCTTTCTGAAGCAGTTATATCCAGTTCGATGGTACTCTTGTTATATGAATATTTGATGGCATTTGAAAACAGGTTTCTAAGCACTGTTTTAATCATATTTATATCAGCCGACACAATAAAATCATCGGCTGACCGGATAAGGAAATCGACTTCCTTGGCCTGGGCCTGTGGCCAGCTTAACGATAAGGTTTCCCTTATCAGGGTCATAATCAGAAAGCTTTCAGGGAAATATTTGGTATACTTTAATTGAGTTTTGGCCCATATAAGCAGATTGTCGAGTAACTGGAAGGTATTTTCAGTTGAAATGAGCACCTGTTTAATCATTAGTTTACGCTCGGCATCATCAAAATCATCATATTCATCATCCAGCAATCGTGAAAAACCTAAGATGGCTGTAAACGGACTACGTAAATCATGCGCAATAATGGAGAAAAACTTATCCTTTGCAGCATTGGCTTCCAGCAATTCCCTTTCAGCAAGTAAACGTTCCTGTTCAATCTGTTTGCGGGAATTAATATTGCGCGAAACGGCAATCAGGCTTCCGGTAGGTAAATTATCCTGACTGACCTGTGGCTGAATGATAATTTCAAACCAGATAACGTGATTGGAAGTATCCAATAATCTGATTTCAAAACTAAATGCGTCTTTAGATTGGCTAAAATGGTCCATTACCTGCTTTATAATCTCATAATCTCCTGTATAAACCAGTTCATAGGCATTGGCACCTGTCATTTCGGAGGTATCGTAACCCAGGATATTGCTTACCGAAGGTGAAATATATTCGATGATACCTGTAGTTTGATTGTGTAATGAAATGATATCGGTAGAGTTTTCAGTCAACAATCTGAACATCTCTTCGCTCTTATGCAGTGCCACGCGCGAGGCTTCAATAGCAGTGATATCGCGCCCTACAAGTTGATATTCGCTCAATACGTCCCTGGTATCGAAAAGGGCACGAATGGTCCACTGAACGATGGCTTTTTCACCATTTGTTTTTTCGATGGCCTGCTCAAAATTCAACACCGGATTTCCTGGTTTTACCAAATTGAGCAATCGCTTTATTTTTGCATAATCCAGCGGTTTAAGCAAGCTGCTGAAAGATTGATTGATCAGTTCAGCATAAGGCACATGAAAGAAGCGGGAAAAAGCCTGATTAAAAAAGCTGATTTTGCCTGAAGGCTTCATGCGGCAGATAATTTCAGTCTGGTCTTCAATTATTGCTTTTAAGAATTCCTGACGGTCAAACAATCTATCGTGGAAAAACTTTTCATCGGTGATATCAATTATAACACCAAGTACTTTTTCAATTCCGCTTTCATCCATCAGGTATTGCCCTGATTTACGTACCCAGGTGATTACATTTTTTTTCAGGATTCTGAATTCAAACTCAAACCAGCCATATTGGTTGAGTATACGCTCCCACATCAGACTAACCCGCTCCAGATCAGATGGATAAACTTGTGTTATCCATTTTTCAGGAGAAATATCCCCTGAAAAGGGCAGGCCAAAGATTTCAAAGCATTTTTTACTCCATTCCAGATGGTTGGTTTTCGGCAGCCATTCCCAGGCTCCGGCATTGAGCGCTGTAAGGGCCGTTTCAATCCGTTGCTCTGTTTTACGCACTTCAGCCGAGGCTGCATTTAATTGTTCCAGTTGAAGCTGTAAAGCCTGGTTGCTCCGCTCCAGCTCCCGGGTACGTTCATTAAACAGCGCAATAAGTTCATCAGTAGGTCTGTCGGGAGGTGCGTTATCACTTTCTGTTATATCCCTGGTTATAACAACAAGTATATCCGGCGAGGCTTCTGCACAATGGTGAATGAGCGATTTATGAATATTTATTAAATGTTCATTGCCCATTGCATCAAGGAAAATATGCTCATAATTAACCGGTTTACCCTCGTTCATTAAAATACCATCGTAATAAACATCTGCCGAAGAGTGCAATGAATGTGAAAGTTCATTAAGCGGCTTGTTGAGCAAAGAGGAAACATCCTTGATTTTCAACATGCGCGCAAATAATTCATTGCAGTTGATAAGGATATTGTCGATAGATTTAATATAGGCCGGTAGTGGAATAAAATCAATAAAATTCTCCTGAGCTGCTAAAGGATTTATTGTTGAGGTCTTTCCTGAGCTCTCCGTTCTGGTATGCATTTCGTCGGACATAGCACATGCTTTAAAATAAGTAAATACTCTAAATATCAATAAGTAACACGATTAAATTTTTAAAACCTATACAACACTATTGGCTGTAGATATTCTAAAAATCAGAACTATTCAATTGTATAATGGCAGGATGGTAAGCGTTACGAGCTATTCGTTTCTGAATAGAATTAGGTTCATAATATCGGGTTAAAAATACGAAATAAATCTGGAATTGGTACATACTAAGTGTCTTTATTTAAGAAAAATTTAATATTATAGCATTTGGAGTGCCTTAAATCCACCGCAAGTGGCATAAAGATATCACCTATTACCTTTGATGGCAGGGCTTTGCAGAAATATACACCTACTGCTTTTTGTTTATGTTTTGGAGCCTGAATGCAGTATTTTTATTCAGACGAAAAAAACATTTGAATGGTTGCCAACAATTGATACCTTTGTTTCTAAAGAAAGACCTCATCCCCAAACGGGATAATAGCCGAACTTTTTTACTCTTTTTAAAAAGTTAAGCATCATTGGGGCCCAAATCAAACCAGGTCAAATCAGTTTATGATGAAGAAATACCTGACTTTTTTACTTATCATTCATGCGGTCCTTGGATTGGCACAACAGCCTCAGCCGCATTTGATTACTGACCAGAAGTATCGTGAAAAGGTTCATGCCAGGTTTCTGGAACAACGCGAGTTGGCTTCGGGGCGGGATTCGGTGTTATTCAGTATTATGAATGCCGATTTGACAATAGAAGAATCCGGGGCGCTGGAATTTCTTTATGCCTATATGCCTCTGAGCGATTTATCTATGTATGATGGCAGTTATTACCTGGGGCAGGTAAAATCAGCGCTTGAAGCCCGCTCCTTTTTCAAATGGGGAAAAACCATTCCCGAAGCTGTTTTTCTGCATTTTGTTTTGCCTTACCGGGTGAACAATGAATATACTGACACCGCGCGTCAGGTTTTCCTGGCAGAAATAAAAGATCGCATCAAAGACATGAATATGGCTGAAGCTGCACTTGAAGTCAATCACTGGTGCCATGAAAAGGTAATTTATAAAGGGACAGATATTCGCACCTCAGGACCACTGACCACGGTAAGAACTGCCTTTGGACGCTGTGGCGAGGAGTCAACCTTTACGGTAGCAGCCATGCGGGCTGTAGGCATTCCGGCAAGGCAGGTTTATACACCACGCTGGGCGCATACGGATGACAATCACGCCTGGGTTGAGGTGTGGGTTGATGGAAAATGGAGCTATCTGGGCGCCTGTGAACCGGAACCGGAATTGAATGTGGGCTGGTTTTCTGAACCGGTGAAGCGTGCCATGATGACCCACACTTTTGTATTTGGCGAGTATCGTGGGAATGAGGAAGCGATAGAACGTAGCGACCATTATGCTCGTCTTAATCTTCTGAAGAATTATACCAATACCAGATCCCTGGCGGTTAAAGTAATGGATAGCCGCGCAAAACCCATAGAAGGAGCCAAAGTGGAGTTTGGATTGTATAATTACGCTGAATTTTATCCCATCGCCATACAATTTACTGATAAAAATGGTTGCTGTGCCATTACTACCGGTTATGGGGACTTGCTGATTCATGCTCAGATGGGAGGGAAGTCTGCTTCTATGCTCGCCCGGGCCAATTTAACCGATACACTTTCATTGACTATCGCTGATGAAACCCTCTTCTTTCCTGCGGGGCAATATTTACTTACGCCACCACCACGACAGGGATTAGCTACTCCTGACCAGGATAAACTGGCCGCCAACAACCTGCGGTTACTTGAGGAAGACTCCATAAGAAATGTATATGTTGCAACATTTATTGATTCTTTATCTGCTGCCCGTTTACTCAAAAAAGACGAGGATTTGAATATAAATAAATTATGGAATTACCTCTCGCTGAGCCGCGGCAACTGGGAGGAGATACTCACTTTTATTCAGGAGCTTTCCCCGGGGCAAAGGGAACATGGAGTTCAGATTCTTGAACAAATCACGGAAAAAGATTTGCACGATATTCAGGCTTCTACATTGAGGGACCACCTTCTGGCACAGACGCTTTATCCTGCGGTTTCAGGAGATAGCTCATCCCAAATTTATCTTCCCTACATTCTGTCGCCCCGCATTGGGCGTGAATTTATTACACCCTGGCGAAGTTTCATACAACGATATTTTATCCCAGAACAAATAGAAAAATTCCGTTCAAATCCGGTAAACATACGCAATTGGATTGCCGGCAGCATCCAACTGGATACCATCCATAATTATTACGGCGTACCATTATCCATAGAAGGCATGTTGCAACTGGGCAGGGCGGATAGTTACTCCCGCGATTTGTTGTTTGTTGCCATTGGCCGTAGTTTTGGAATTCCGGCAAGGTTGGAGACCGCAACTCAACGACCTCAGTTTTTGATGAACGGGGAATGGAATGATGTATTATTCAGCATGCCATCAGATAAACAACCCTTACGTGGTGCACTTACGCTGAATAATTTATCGAAAGACCCTGACTTTATCCCCGGCTATTATACGCATTATACGATTGCGCGCTGTGACCAGGGCAGTTTTGTAACGTTGGATTATGAAACAGACCCACGATTGTTGAGTCTCCCGGTAACCTTGCCCGTTGATACCGGTTTTTACCGTTTGATTACCGGAAACCGCGGAAGTGAAGGGGAAGTAATGTGTGACATTAGTTATTTTAAGGTAGAAGCAAATAAAACTGCCGAAGCAGGCATACGTCTGGCATCTGCTACTGAAAAAGCCGGCCCGGTTGGGAGCGTGGATCTTAATGCCGGATTTATTGAATGGGGATCTGATAAACCTTTAAAGCTTAATAATTATTGGGGTGAAAGTGGGCTTATTGTTGCCATTATAGATCCTGCCAAAGAGCCTACCAAACATCTGATGGAAGACCTCAGGACAGTAAAAAATGCGCTGGATCAATGGGGAGGCCGGTTAATTTTTACCGTGGCCAACAATAAGCTTTCATCTGATTTTAATCCCAAAATTTACAAAGACCTTCCTGTCAAAATTATTTTCGGTCATGATATAAAGGGTGAAATCGCTGCTGCCGTTAGCAAGGTTTGTGGTTTTGCCGGAGCGCCACAGTGGCCTGTGATAGCACTTATCAATAGTAAAGGTGAAATAGTCTGGTATTCTGAAGGTTACAGCATAGGCCTTGGCGATCAACTGGTAAAGCAGATTAAAAAAATGTAGGCTCATTTTTTGCTGGCTGAGCTCAACACAAAATAGCCCAGTATCCCGGCTACCAGAGAAGCCAGCAAAATTCCCATTTTTGCTTCTTCCACATAAAGTTTGTTCTTGAACGCAAGTTCAGAAATAAACAATGACATGGTGAAGCCAATGCCTGCCAGCAATCCTGTACCCATCAGATGCCGGAGCGTAAATCCGGGTGGAAGTGATGCAATCCTTAGCCGGGTGAGCAAGGTAACCGATCCAACTACCCCTATAAATTTTCCGATCAACAATCCGAAGAATACCCCCATGGTTACCGTGCTTGTAAGGTGAGCTAAACTTTCGGCAGAAAGCACAATTCCAGCATTGGCCAGCGCAAAAACCGGCATAATAATGAATGCCACCAACGGATGCATGGAATGTTCGAGTTGTTGCAGCGGGGTAATGGCATGTTTGGATATGTAACGGATTTTTTCGAGAATATGAAGTTGTTCAAGGGTTACCGTAGGAGAATTATTGGGATCCGCGTTATGGAAAAGGGTCATCAGGGTATTGAGTTTTCGCTCAAACGCCAGCTCATTATACTTCACGTTGGCCGGAATAGTGAATGCAGCCAATACCGCGGCAATGGTAGCATGCACCCCCGACATCAGAAAGGCCAGCCACAAGCCTCCAATGCCGATTATCCCGTAAAATAAGGTATTGCGAACCCCAATAAGGTTCGCTCCAATGAGTACCACCATAAATCCGGCTCCGGTGAGCAAACTGATCATATTGATGTCACTGGTATAAAAAAAGGCAATTACCAGCACCGCCCCCAGGTCGTCGGCAATAGCCAGCACGGTAAGAAAAATCTTCAGCGAGACCGGCACCCGATCACCCAGCAGATACAATATGCCCAAGGCAAAAGCAATATCGGTAGCCATGGGTATTCCCCAGCCACTGTGTACTTCGCCGGAAGGGTTAAAAATCAGATAGATGGCGGCAGGCACCAACATACCTCCAATGGCTGCTGCAACAGGTAAAATCGCATTGCGCGGATTGCTGAGTTCCCCGCTAATGATCTCTCTTTTAAGCTCCAGGCCCACCACAAAAAAGAATACCGCCATCAGGCCATCATTTATCCAGTGATGCAAATCTTTTGACAATTGCCAGTCGGCAAAGCCAATAGATAGTTTTGTTTCCCAGAATCCGTGAAAAGTATCAGCAAAGGGAGAATTGGAGAGTACAATGGCCATAAATGCAGCCGAAAACAATACAATACCACTGGTGGTGCTGTTATTTACAAATCGCCCAATCGGGTCAATAATCCATCGTTCAACCGGCTCTTTTTTCCGGAAAATATTTTTCATAAGCTATTCTGTACAGTTATTTACTGTTCAAAATTAATTAACACCGAATAAAGACATGAGTTTTATATATGTTCAAAAAAAGCATTAAAATTAAAGAAATATTTCTTTTAGTCTGGGGGACGGGAGGTACTTCGACAGGCTCAGTGACCAACGTGGGACAATATGACCAATCTTATGCATGCAGGGATGACAAACCTGCCTGCCACAGAGAAACGTAAAAGGGGTGATGGGTGAGTTTACGGTTGCGGGTTGAAGATTTGAAAATTTGAGTGGTGAGGAGTGAGCTATTCACAACCCATTACTTCCTAAAAGTGCTACTGAACGGTAAGATTCACTTTGTTAATCTTGCCTTCTGATAAAATATATTTGTTGCCATATATATCTTCACCTTCAAATTCAAATGTGCCGGAAATCATCCCCTTTACTTCATCATATTCGGTAATGATGATTTTTCCTTCCGGGTGATTAACAAAAAATGTGGAGAATGAATTGCTGTCATTGGCAACCGAACCAACATTGGTCTCATTAAAAAGATACGTCCCCTTACCTGATCCACTAAACATAAGCGCAATTTGTTCTGAAAGAGCATTGCCAGCAGCAGAAATTTGAGTAATTCCATTCATGTATTTGACCGCAACAACGGTTTTCGCAGTCCATAGGGAACCATCAATTTTGGCCGAAAAGCTACTCTCAACGGGTTCAGTTTTATCCTTTTTGCAACTCATGGATGTCATAAGGATAGCAATCATTAGCATGCAAAAGCTTAATTTTATCATTTTAAGGGGATTAGAATTTATAAAGCGATGAATAGAATATGATACAATAATAGGAAATGTTTTATTCATCCAGGATATGATTTTTGATCAATTTTTTGTCATTCAAAATCCTTTTGAACGCGAAATTTAGAGGATACTAAAAAATCAGGGGCTTGCCAGAGTCAATGGCTCTTTCTTAACTCGCATTTAAGTAAGCATCTTTAATTTCACACCTTTGTCATAGCCATTAGTTTACTAGGCATTACTATAATTTTAAGCATTTGGGGTTCGGTAGTTCATCGTAAAATCAGCGAATACTGTGCTTTATCGTTTACGCCTGAGATGCCTGAATTCCATTCATGGATAAGTTTTCTGCGCGATCATGCCTCTGATCCTGATTACTGCAGAGACGTTGATTCCACGGAGGGACGAAAGCATTACATTGATTTGGACAATTATACGGAATTTGTAAGCGAAGGACATATTTCCCCTTCATTTGAAAGGTCAATTAAGCTGCATGGACAGGATTTTGTTTACGGCAATGGAGTATTGCCCTGGGCAAACAAAGCGGCTTTCGATTCTTTGAAAGCATGTTTGCAAAGGGATGACTTGTGGAATGTCCGGCGTTTTTGCTGCTGACCTTGGCCATTACGTGGCCGATGGGCACATGCCGCTTCATCTCACCCGAAATTATAAAGGACAGTTTACAGACAATACAGGCATACGTTCCCGCTATGAATGTGGTATGATTAAAACCTATATCTCCCAAATCCATTATGCGGGAAAACCTGCCAAAGAGGTTGCCAATGCGGATGCCTATATTTTCGAATATATCTATACCAACGCACGATTCTATGATTCCGTGCTCAGGACAGACGATCTCGCAAAAAGCGCCGACGAAAATCCCAATTCAGCCACGTATCGTGAAGTTTTGTGGAACAATAGTCGCAACTTTAGCGTGCAGCTTTTTGACCATGCCTCACCTGCGCTGGCTTCATTAATGTTCACCGCAAGGATAGATTCGGACAAACCGGCGCTTTTTGGACCATCTCTGAAATGCTCACCGGCCATTTGAAATTTAGTGCCTGAAGAAAGTTTCCGCCGAGTTTCAGGTTCTTCATGGCAAATATCCCATGTCCTGATCGAACTAACCTAAACACAACTTTATGTGCGTAATTAAGACGGAGTATTGGTTGAAGT
>Ga0265295_1005643_pt1 | contig 15732 bp, 11 predicted proteins | sample Munlansysbiofilm_FD_192503 | JGI IMG/M metagenome (GOLD analysis project Ga0265295, IMG submission 192503) | Leachate microbial communities from a municipal landfill in Southern Ontario, Canada - Methane capture system biofilm | ecosystem: Engineered > Solid waste > Landfill > Unclassified ... | reverse complement strand
CTATCCTGTCGTTTATCGGCAGAAATTCCTTGAGCGTGTCAAATCTGAATTCAAGATCATACAGTTCTCCCTTTTCTTTTCCTGGAAGGTTTTGGAATACATCATGCGCTTCAGCTTTTTGTTTGGCGTCATAGAGTTCGCGGAATTGGGAAGGGAATACGTCCTCAATGGTAAGTAAGATTTTGAATTCGGCGTTATTGATTGCATAAAAGAGCATGGTGTAAGATGCAGCGTTATTTGTTTCAGCCAGGTAATCGAATATCTCTTTGGAATAGCCATCTATCATCTTTTTACGTTTCCCGAGGCTAAATTCTCCCAGCCTGGCATCAAGATTCAGAAGAGCACCAGGATCACTATCGTACTGGGCTACCATGATGTCGATAACCTTGTCCATGAGCTTACTATCCTGGTTCTGCTCTATCACCTGAGGTATCAGCAGATAGTCAAAGCCGCAGAACTTGAATTTGAAGTATTTATCTACCACCGGGCGCAGCTTTTTCAGCTTCGCAGCACAATCTGGACACACTGGGTAATTGCGATGCGCCAGTTCTTTATTGAGTCCACCGGCAATAGGGGCAAAATCGGTCTTAGAGGTATAGAAATTGTAGATGGAGACGTAGCCCCACAATTCCTCTTGGACAGCCATACACATGGAGCAAACCATATTTTTACCTGTGATTTTCTTATCTTTTAAAGTATAAAAATCTTTGTAATACTCCTCTGCGGCATTTTCTCGAACTTTTTTGAATAGCGGAGATCGCCCGATATGCTTGCCATCAATGCTGATGGTGAATATGTAAGGAGCTTTTTTGGTCTGATACAGATACTTGTCCAGCTCAGCAAAGATAGCTTCAGGCTGCTCTGCAAAGAAATCTCTCAAGCCCTCAAGCTCGGCATTCAATTCAACATTGCGATTCAGGATACGAATAAACTTCTTATAGACCTTGGAATCTACCGAATAGTCCTCTTCCTTAATTTTCCCCAAGCTCTCCTCCGATATATATAAACTAAGAAAGGGTGAAACTGTGTTGCTGGGAGCATCTCTATAAAAGTAGTCCGTTACATTCTTTGCAGAATCATAATCGCTCATTATCGAATCTACCAGGATGTATTCTGAACCCTCTCTCTGAAAATCAAGCGTAATCACCTTTAAATCTGCTTTGGGCCCCACAGCTAGGTCATACTCATTTTCATAGGCTGAGATTATATCCTGGGGAATATGCTCAAACAGCGAGTGCATTTTATGGATCATTTTTCCTCCTTTTGTCTCTGCACCACTCCAAAGCCCCGGGCACTTTGTTTGCCCAGAGCCAGATAATCCGGAATCATAAAGTTCACCGTGAATTCTCCGGTAAAGCAGTGCATGGGGATATTGTGAAAATTGCGTGATACGGGCTTGAACCAGCCATCTACCTCAAGGGCTTCAAAGTCCGGAATCGTATAGGCAAAAGCCTTGGAGAGGGTAAGTAGATTTCCCCTGAGAATCTGCTTGAGCCGCTTCTTTTGGTCCATGCTGTTCATCTTGATATAGTCACGATAGTTTTCCTGGTTCAGCGCCATCCAGACCGAGCTGAAACGGTAATCCTGAAAGCTCGGGGTTTGCCCAAAATCCGCTTTCAGCGTTTGTATCTGCATTTCCTGCACCATCATATCCTTATCATCAATTTGGATCTTGTGATAATCTAGCATGATCTTTTTTACAAGCTGAATGCCTTCTCCGATTCCGATTAAGGCAGGATGCCCTTGATAGATGCGATATTGAATTTTTGGGGCCTCATAAGATACTTTACCCTGGGCTAAGTGGTTGTGCAAAAGAGGTTCATCCGGGTATTTATGGGCAAAGTAGCCTCTCAGCTTTGGAATCTCAAAGGCCTTCAGATCTATATCTGTAAATGCTGCCAGAATGTAATCTACACAAATCATAGAGTGTCTCCTTCTCTTTTTAATGTCTCGCGTAAAAACATAAGTTCACTATACTTTTGAATGCATGGGACAACTATTATTGGCTTGAAAAACATGTCAAGATGTTTCGGGCAAGAAGAAGGAAAGCTTGATATTCAACCCTGCATAAGTGCCGGACCTTGATTTTTGCCCAATATCTCGTCCCTACAGGACTCAGGTCTATTATTAGCTGATTTTTGCTATCTAACTTGACTGAAAACACATTTTCGCCAGCGGACCATGAAAGGCGTTGGAGTCCAATCCGGCATCGATTATTTCAACAAAAGCGTTAATAACAGGCCGGAATGGACTTCAACAGCCGTCGGCAAGGTTTCCCACTGCTATTGCCGCTTGAAGTCCAAAGTGCCGCTAAGCTTATGGTAAATTGATAGTTATCTTAGGCACTTTGAATTCCAAGACTCACAGCTTTCATGTAAAAACTCCGTACCTACAGGACTCGCATTGTTAGTTTTCCGAACCGGCAGTATGAGTCTTATTCGGTGGAGCTTCATAACATGGAATATCGATATTTGGGGGAGAGGATGGTTGATCTGATAATCAATGAGAAACTTTCTTTTTAGCACTGAGAATACTGAGGACACTAAAGGGCACTGAGAGAGTTTTGCTGTGCTGGGAAAGGGGAATCTTGTCGTTTCCTTGCCCCACATATTCCCGAGCCCAGCTTGCTGCTTCCCCGATGCATTAGTTCAAGATTAACATGTTTTTGATTCGAGATGACTCAGGATTTCGAGTCATCTCGAGTTGAATATCCGCCAAAAGCAAGTCCAGAGATCAGGGGAGCCAGGTCTGAGGCTTGGGCGGCACAAGGGGAGCAAGAATCCGGAGGGCTGGGAAAGCGCAGCGTAGCGCTGTCTTCAGACGGCGGTGGCACTGGTCTTGGATCAGTACTGGAAAGAGCTGAGCAGCCTTTGGGAAAGTATGTATTTCTGGCAGAATGAGGCTTTTGGGGGCAGGTTTAGCTACATGGTATGCTTTTCTCGCGCCGTCTGAAGACAGCGCTACGGCCAATTAAAGACAGTGCTAAGAGGACTTTTCACGCACCGTCTGAAGACAGCGTTACGGCATATCTTCGGGTAGCGCGGGGTTTAAGATTTCCTCTTCGTCATCTTCAGCATAGGGAGATAAGCTGAACATATAATCATCAATATAGTCTGATACTCCCCAGGCTGTATCGCCCAGGATTCTCTGCGCAGTACTCAGTTTTTCCCAGAACTTGATATGCTGCTCAGGCGGCAATGTTAGGATATACTTTAAGGTGTCGAACCACATATTGATCGTACCAGCGGCATACTCTTCCCATACGCCAACTCGTTTGATGGAGCGTGCACATTCTTCGCAATAAAAAACCATCAATTCTGCTACTCCTTCCGGGTCTCCGGTGGCTTTTTTGTAGTCGCTGATGACCTGTCTGGCTGCTCTAAAAGAAATCTTTTGAGCTCTCAAGGGGTTGACGGCATTGGCGATTTTCTCTTGATAGTCATCCAGGGATGATCCTAGCAGCCGGTATCTGGTGTGCAGGAATAGTTTGTTCTCTTTGCGGAACTTGTAGAGATCACTGATGGTACTGATCAGTTCTTCTGGGCGCAGGCCGGACAGGGATTTTTTGACATCTGTCCAGGTAGGTTGTTTTTGCTTTTTTTGGGTCATTTGTTTTCTCTCTTTTTGTGGTTTTGGGTTTACTGAGGGGGCAAATGCGCTGCACAAGGCTGCGCGAAGGGGGTTGCTGGATTCGTTTGCGTCTCGTGTCGAACAAGGACGGAGGTCTTGACAGAAAGGGGTTTGGGTTCGGCAAGCGGGGACGGTTGCAATCCAGGAAGTACGGTTCGGGCTGGGGAAGCGAGTACGGTTGCAATCCAGCGAGACTGTGGTTTTTGGCAGAGCGTTACTTTCTCTTTGGATAATCCGTGTGATCTGTGTGATCTGTGAGAGACTTTTTGTACGAACTCTGTAGACAGCATTAGAGGTGAGAGGATTCATTGCACGCACCGTCTGAAGACAGCGTTACGGGTGAGAGTATTCATTGCACGCACCGTCTGAAGACAGCGTTACGGCAGATCTTCGTCGCCTTCAGCATAGGGAGAGTATTTGAACATATAGATATCGAGCATATCTGAGACTCCCCATCCTACCTGGCCCATGAGTTTTTGCGCAGCATCCAGCTTTTTCCAGAACCTGGTATGTTGCTGAGGAGGAAGCTGTTGGATATACGTCAAGGTGTCTAGCCAGATATTGATGGTACCAGCGGCATATTGCTCCCATACGCCTACTCGCTTGATAGTACCGGCACATTCTTCACAGTAGAAAACCATTAATTCCGCCACTCCTTCCTGGTCTCCGCTGGCTTTTTTATAATCGCTAACGGCTTGTCTGGCGCCTTTAAAAGAAATCTTCCTGGCCAGTTTGGGATTGATGGCGGAGGTGATTTTCAGTTTATAGTTATCCAGGCGGGCATCTGGTTGATACTCATCCGGAGAGGGATCGGAGGGGATAATTGCTTTACTATCATCCTGAGAGGGTTCGGGGCTGATATTCAGTTTATCATCATCCAAAGAGGGTGCAGGACTGATATTTATTTCATTCTCATCCAAAGAGAGTGCAGGGGTGACATTTAGTTCATTATCATCCGGAGCAGGTGCGGGGGTGATATTTGGCTCATTATCATCCTGTGAGGGCGAGAAAGGGGTATTTAATTTATAATCATCCCGAGAGAGTGCGGAGGGGATACTTTGTGTGTAATTATCCAGAGAGGTTGCGGTAAGCCCGTATCTGCCAAGCAGTAAGCGTTTGTTTTCTTTGCGCAGTTTGTAGAGATCATTGATGATGCTGATCAGTTCTTCTCTGCTAATAGTGGAGAGGGCTTCTTTTACATTGATCCAGGTGGGGCTTATCTTTTTTTCGATCATTTATCTTCTCGCTTTTTGTGATTTTGGGGTTTGGGGAAAGAGGGGCTTGATAGAAATGGAAAAGGCTTGAACAATGGGAGCACGCTTTGGGCTCTGCAAATGAGGACGGTTGCAATCCAGGAAGACTGTGGTTTTTGGCAGAGCGTTACTTTCTCTTTTGATAATCCGTGTGATCTGTGAGATCTGTGAGAGACTTTTTGCACAAACTCTGAAGACAGCATTAGAGGTGAGAGGATTCATTGCACGCACCGTCTGAAGACAGCGTTGCGTCCCAAATTCTACATCATACATTCTAAATTCTACATTTTCCACGCACCGTCTGAAGACAGCGTTACGGACGGAGTTTTTCATTGCACGCACCGTCTGAAGACAGCGTTACGGAGGCTGAAGACAGCGTTACGGGTGAGGGGATTCATTCCACGCACCGTCTGAAGCCAGCGTTACGGGTGATAGCCAGCATCATGCCTCCACCAGATCGATCAATTCATATATCTTCACAGCTTTATTCTTGCCCTTCACTTTTACTTCATCCAGATAGCGCACTTTCACCTGGTCTTTCACCTGCTCCAGGGTAAATTCGCTGATGATGATATGTTTGGCGGTCTCATATTCTTTGTTGATGCCTTCCAGGCGGGCACCCAGATTGATGGTATCGCCGATGGCGGTGTAGTCGAAAATCTGTTCGCTGCCCAGGTTTCCCACCACGGCCTGGCCGGTATTTACTCCGATGCCGATCTCAAAGCTGGCTTTGCCTTCGGATTCCCATTTCTGCTGAAGTTCGGTCATTTTAGTGCGCATTTCCAGAGCTACCTTGCAGGCACTGAGGGCGTGATTTGGCAGCGGCACGGGAGTTCCGAAAAGCGCCATTATTTCATCACCCACGAATTTGTCCAGAATGCCTTTGTTGGCCACGATCACATTGACCATGGCGGTGAGGTATTCTTTGAGGATATTCACAGTTTCCTGGGGAGTGTGATTTTCCGAATAGGTGGTGAAAGAGCGGATATCCGAAAAGAGTACGGAGATCTCTTGCAAGGAGCCACCATAGCTGAGGTTTTTGGGGTTTTTGAGCAGTTCGTTCACCAGCTCCGGCGCCATATATTGCTGGAAGGCACTGCGAATAAAGCGCTTTTCTTTCATGGTATCCAGATAGTGGCAGATGATGCTGGCGATATAGATCAGGACCAGGCTCACAGCGGTCTGCAGGATGGGGATTAATATACTATAACGGGCAAAAAGCTGATAGGCGAGGAAGTATTGCAGGCCGATGATGAGGATCAAAACCAGAGCAGACCACTGCGGCTTGAGCCTTCTGAAAACGACGCACAGGGCTAGCAGGACGATGAGCTCCAGGCACAGAAAGAGCCAGAAATTGAGCTCGGACAGGTAGTCTCCGGTCAAGACCATATTCAGGAAATTGGCATGAATCTCCACACCGGAGGTCCATTCTCCACCAAAGGGAGTGGGGAATTTGTCGTGCAATTCATCGATAGTGGCGCCTATCAGCACGATCTTATCTTTCAGGATGCCGGATTCCACAATGTCATAAAACTCATCCAATTCCAGGCCCTGATAGCCAGGCATGCTCACTGTGGAATCGTCGATCACGCTGGCATAGGAGACGCTGGCAAAAGTATTGGCGGGGCCATAGTAATTGATCAGAGCTTTATTGCGGCCATGCAGCGGGATTTTGTGATCTGCCAGACTGAGCTGGCCCTGCTGGGTTCTGATATGGGTTTGCCAGTCACTTTGATAGAGGCGGGAATTTGCCAGAGCCGCTATGCCTAGACTGTAATAAGGACTGCCATCATGCATCTCGAAAAGGTCATATTTGCGGATCGTGTTATCCGAATCGCTGCTCATATTCACTATGCCCCAAGGCACTTTATAGGCCATGATTTCGGGGATCGGGGTAAGGAGCTGATCCGGTGCGTGAGAGTCCAGGCCCCGCAGCACTTTGCCGGCAAAGATTACCTGCTGATAATGCTGAGCCATTTCCGCCAATAGAGCATCTGCTTCGGGACGGGAGTTTTCGGTAAATTCCACGTCGAAGACGATGAGTTTGGCTCCGGCCAGGCTGAGGTTTTCGATCAATTTCGCATGAAGTTCCCGCGGAAAGGGCCAGGATATATTGAGCGCCGAAAAGCTGGCATCATCAATGGCGATGATCATCAGTTCCTCACTGGGAGTGCGAGGCCCCCGTAGCCTGAAGAGGCTATCCTGGACTTTGAAATCCAAAGAGTGGAAGGCCGGGAAAAGGAAGAGTATCCTGATCAAGGCTATAATGACAAGGGCTATGAGGAAGGATCGATACTTAGACATGCTTTAGCTCCTTTGCGCGGGATAAGTGGGGGAAAACTCAGGAGCGCGACTGAAGCCACGCTCCTTGATAGCTTTCTTAGAATCTCTGGCTCAGGCTGAGCCTGAAGGTGGTGGAGCTGTAATCCACGTCGTCCGTGTCATCATTGGCATAGCTTCTGATGCCCAGATCCGCGGTGACAGTCATATCGTGTATAGGATAGCTTTCCACTCCCAGATTGTAGTTTTTGTAGCTTTGAGATCCATAATCCTTGCTCAAGCCGGTGGTTCTAAAGGAGACGTAAGGCTTGATTTTGTTTGCCAGGAAAGAGTAGTCTGCCTTCAGGAAGATGCTGCTATTGGCATACTCCATGTCATCCAGGCTATTCTTATTGTTGGAACTCACAAAAGAGAGCTGAGTGCGCAGGGGGATCCGGGTATAGCGGTTGTTCAGGCTAAAGCTGATCCCGCTGTTTTTATTATCCGTTTGCGCCTGGAATCCCGCTCCCTCATTGTTCAATTCGCTAAAATCATTACCAAAACGGTAGCTGATATCAAGCTGGGTGGGCACATAGGGAATCTGCAGGAAGTTGTAGCCCAGGCCAAAGCTCATATTCATGGAATCGCGGTTGAAGGGAGAAAAGACATAGCTTTCGTCTGCTACATCGCTATTCATTTTGTTTTTACCGGTATTGCTGTAGAAAGAAGTCTTGAAATAAGGCAGTTTGGGATAGCGCAATACGGCCTGAGCATTGATATTCTGATAATTATTGGTTTCGATCTTATGCCCCGTCAGGTTATCCTGGCTGAAGCTGTAGCTGGCGGATATGGTGAGCAATCTGCCCAGACTCATTTGATCTGAGATGGTGAGCATGCGGGAATCCAGGAGCTGAGCATAGGTGCCCAGAGCATTGAAGGCAGAGCCGGTTTCGCTATATTCAAAATTCAGGAAGTTATTGGCAAGATACATCCTGAGATACGCGTTCCAGGCCAGATTCGCCCTACCAGGCATAAAGGGCTCCATGTTTTTATTGATCACAAAGAGATCCGCAAAGCTGTCGGGATCCAGCTCCATGCCGGCAAATCCGGGAGCCAGGCCGTATTCATCCAATTCAGCAGAGGTGATGGGACCGGGAATGGTATTGTGATTGTAGAGGCTACCTGCCACTTCCACGCCCATCATCACATGCTGATCCGGCACATTGAGCCTGGCATCCATACTGAGCACCAGGTTATCTTTGGCCATCGCGGTATAGACCGTATCGCCCAGGGCATCGGTATATTGGTAAAACGCTTCATCCAAAGAGCTTACAATGTCGCGATGACGAGAGCCATTGATGCCGACCATAAAGCCGTTTTCGCTGCCAATCCGGAATCTGGCGGCCATGGCTTCTTGCTTGAAGGTGCCGGTTTTGAAGGTCTCATCCTCGTACTTGGTGGCCCGCATGGATTCACCATGGGACACGCTGAGTTCTATCAGCTCGGCATAAAACTTGCCGTGCAGGCCGCGGACGTTTTTGCCGGAGAGGGTGTATTTGGACAAATTCGGTGAGTAATCTCCCGCAAAAACATCAAGGTACGGTAGCTGCAAGCCGAAGGTATAGCGGTTCACGGGCTGGCGATTGGAATCTTCCAGGCTGGAAATCAAAAGATTGGTCTGCAGATCCAGGATGCCATAGCTGCCATAGAGATCTGCCCAACTGCGATAGTCGTTTTCTGCAGCTTTTGGTCGGGATTCATCTCCGGATACATCATAAATATTAGTGGAGAAATTTGCCGAACCGCGCAAGGTGAAAGGCAGGCCGCGTTTGATGCTGCCGGGCAAAACCTGCGTGATCCAGGTATCGGAATAGATCTGCTTGCCCCTGGCAGAGGCTGTCACGATGGCTTTCACGATGCCTTCGCGGGGTTTATCTTCCCGATATAGCAAGACGGAATCGCTGATTTCACTGCGCTTGGTCACATCCTTTCCGCCCACAAAGACTTTGATGCTGCCGGGATCCAGATCGGGAAGCAGCGCCATATAGCTCACCGCGAGCACATAGCCTTCATCGGCAGAGATGGAGCTCTCATCTGTGAGCAGGACAAAGCCTGTGCTCTGAGTGCCCTGGGGAGCGAAAGGGTTCAGGAAGTAATTGGGCTCCAGGCTGCTATCTGCAGGTATATACTCTGCCATCCCAGAGCGATATTTCAGATCAAAGCGGTATTCCACTTCGTTATTTGCGAGGGCCAAAGCGGGAATCATCCCCCGCCAATAAGGCGAATCCGCAGAATCGTGGCGCATGGGCTCGATCAGCCAGATCTTCTCTCCGCTCATGCGGTAATTGATATCCACAGTGGCCAGCTCTTCCCCACCTTGGGTGACTTCCAGGAGCAATTCCACTTCGGAGCCGGGGCTAAAATCCTGTGGACTCACATGGATCGCCACCACTCCCCAAGAGAGCATGGCAACACTGATCAGCAATAGACTAAAGTACCATCTTTTCATGGATATTCCTCCACCTAGTAGGTGATCTCAATATATTTCGTGTTTCCTGCTTCGTCTTTTACAGGGATGCGGATGGTGGAAGGCGCAGTAGTTTGATTCGCTTCCAATTCTGCCTGCTCGATAGCGTTGATATCTTCCGGGCTGCTATCGCGCACGACGTGCTCGCCCTTGGGGCTGATGATGGCAGTTTTGCCTTTTGAGGCACTGAGGATTTCCCCGGTGCTTTTGATCTGAATCTCCACTTCGCCATCGGTGACAGTGAACATGCTGATGCCTTCAGCATCCACGCGGGTCATGAATTCCGTGCCCTTCACAGAAGCCACCGTGGTGGGCGTATGCACTGTGAAAGCACCGGTGCCACTCTTCACAGAAGCGAGCACGCTGCCGCGATCCACACTCACCTTTTTGGCGAGTTTACCGCTCTGCGCTGTGGCTGAGATGGTGACCACGGAGTTTGAAAAGAGCTTGATCATGGAAGAGGCATCGATGAATTTATAGGCAGCAAAGCTTTCGGCCTTGGTGCGCAGGATATCCTGGTCCTGGAGCAATTCGCCTTTCTTGAATTTCAGGTCTTGCTTGTTGCGCTCCAGATTCACCTTGCCCTTGCTGGCAGAAAGGACGGCTACGGTGTCCGCAGCCATCAGCATAGCGGCCAGGGCTAGTATTACGACAAGTAAACAGAGTCTTTTCATGATCTACTCCCTTAGTCCCTTAGTTCCACATGGATTTCTTTGCCGGCCAGACTGGCCAGAATATCTACAGCATCCTGACCGGTGTATCTGCGTCCATCCAGCAGCACTTCACCGGTGGGAGCATAGCCCATATTCAATAAATGGATCAGGTATGAATTGCCCAAAATATTCAGCATAGCTTGCACGTCTTCGGGGTTGGGGGCATCCATATCCTCTGCCAGATAGCGGAAAACGAACCATTCGCTGGCCAATGACTTGCCCAGGGGAGCGGCTTTGTCCGGTGCAGGGATATTGGTCTGATCGATGATGGGGGTATAGACCTGCCAAGCATAATAGTATTTATCAGAGAAAGGGATGTAATCAGAAAATCCGCTGTCCGCAGCTCTGCGATATATCTCCACTCCGGTTTGGGCTACTGTGGAGAAGCTGGGAGGGCTATTGGGAGGGAATTCTTTGATCACGATCTGCTGTTGGTTGAAATCAAAACCGGTATTGATCGAATTCCACAGGAAGCTGACGGGGATGTCTTTTACGCTCGGCGCTACCTGGCCGATGACCTTGCCGGGGCTGATGGGATATATGGCTCCGGCATTGCGCACCTTGATGCGGAATATACTGGTATTCTCCCAATTGGCAGCACTTACAGCTTTGACAGATGTTTCCAGTAGCAATTCGCCATCCGGGAAATAGCCGGATAATACAGCGCCTTCCAGAGTGGGAAAGTTCTCTATGACATCCATAATGTCGATGTTCACACTACTACCGGGTGCAGGTTCCAGCCTGATGCCACCTTGCTCACTCACAAGATCGCGATTGCTTAAAACGAGGCTTTGGCCAGTGGGCAGGGGCTGTCTGGAAATATAGACAGCTTCGCCCGGCTTGATCAGCTCATTGCTGTTCCACTTCAGCACCAATTGGACTATGACCTTCTCCGTTGCTCCTAGATTCGTGACAGTCAGATGGGTGAGAATGGGCTGGCCCTGCGGACTGACCGGATCAAAAGTAAAGGTGCTTAGTTTATTGACCTGAAGCTCAGATGGGCTAAATGTGGCAGTAACTGCGGCACCGAGGCCCAGGCAAAATACTGCCATACCAAGAATAACTAATATGCGTTTCATCGTTCCTCCTCATAGCAGGATAATGAATTATTGATTATGTGCTGCAGGAGGTCTGCAAAAGAGAGACCTTCCACTTTTGCTGCCATGGGGGTAAGGCTCAGAGCCGTCATTCCCGGCAACGTATTTACTTCCAAGAAATAGGGGGTGTCTTCATCCAGGCGAAAATCCACCCTGCCATATACAGAACAGGATAGTGCCTGAAAAGCACGCAAGGCATAGGATTGCACCAAGTGAGCGGTGGATTCGTCTATTGGCGCAGGAGCAAGATACTGGGTCTGCCCTTTCGTATATTTATTATGATAGTCATACCAGCCCTGCAAGGGTTTGATTTCCACCACCGGCAGAGCTTTGCCATCCAAAATGCTGACCGTGAGTTCACGGCCGGGAATATATTCTTCCAAAAGTACGCTGCTGCAATGCGTAAAGGCTTCGTTTACCGCAGCTTTGAGATCGTTCAAATCTTGCACAAGGCTGATGCCTACCGAGCTGCCGGAATCATTTGGCTTCACTATTAATGGTAGCCCCAGCTTCTGGACAAAACCGCTGTAATCATTGGGATCGTTATAATCTTCCAAAAGATTTCCCCGCAAAAGGATGTGCCGGGGACAGGGGATTCCTTCGGCAGCCACGATGAGTTTGGAGACATATTTGTCCATAGCCAGGCCCAGAGATTTGTATTTTGAGCCCGTGAAGGGAATGCCGGCCATTTCCAAAGCTGCCGCCAGCATGCCATTTTCGCCGGCGCCTCCATGCAGAGCATTAAAAACCAGATCCGCATGCTGCTGCTGGATGGCCAGGAGCAGTTCGGGCAGTTTGGGATAATCGGCAGGGTCTATGTCGCAGACCTCATAGTGCAGGCCTTTTAGCGCTTTGACGATCTCAGTGCCGGTAATCAGGGAAATCTCCCGTTCATTGGAAACTCCACCTTGTAAGACAACGATCTTTTTCATGGGCCTCTCTTTATAGGTTTTTATGTTATAGGCTGATATGATAAAAACTCTGCAAATCCAAGCCTAAAGCAGCCTTGAATCTGGCCACTTCCTTGATATTTGCGCCACAAAAATCCAGTATTTTGGTATTTTCCGGCAAATGCTCTGCCAAGGCCAGACTGTGATAAACAGCAGCGCCCTGACGCATGGCTTCCGGCGATGTTGCCAGATTGACAGTATAAGCAACTTCGCCATTATCGGTGAATAATATATTCGAACTGACCACCTCGGAACCCTGATAGATGTTGAATTGCTTCAACAAGCCCTGTTCATGCATCCGGGTAAAAAAGGCTCTCATCCGGGAATGAGAAATGCCCAAATGGTGCTGTTTTCTGTCTTCCAGATCTTTTTGCAGATTGAAGAAGGCATCCAGATTAAAGTCTTCAAGCAGCTCCATGCCCAGCTCTTCTGCCACCCGCATATTCTTGCGTTGATCTGCCAAAATGCAGAGCTCGGAGCCGATAAACTGTCTGAAAGTATAGAGCGGGACAGCCTTGTATCCTGCCCAGGTAAAGCCGCGCACATCTGTATTGTCAGGATTTAATCTGAAGTTGATCCGTTTGTATTTTTTGGCTAAAAAACCGGCTATTTTGACACAGATTGCCGTGGTATCCAGGATCACGCGGGAAGGATTTGAGCCCTCTTCGAAGGCAAAACTGATGCCTTGATAGTACGTTCCAGAGGGTGCCACCAAGGCTTTGAAGCCCAGCTTTCGGCGTTCATACAGGGGAAGAATCGCCAGCAATTCCTCTCCTTTATAAACTTGCAATTGCAGAGCTCGAACCCCATGCATATCGGCAAGGGCGGCCATAAACTCTGGATCGTGCCAAAAGGAATATCTGCTGGGTAGCTTTCTGATCCCGTCCGAGCCTATATCCAGCAGCTCTATCTGATATTTCATGGCTCCAGGTGTTGCTCAAGAGCTGCGAGCAATTCAGTGAGCTGAAAGGGTTTGATGATATAATCCGACGCTCCTTCCACCATGGATTTATAAGCACTGTCGATAGTGGGATAACCTGTCATAATCAAACAAAATAGTTCCGGATCCTGAGTCATGAGTTCCTGCATCAGCTCCAAACCGTTCATGCCGGGCAACACCAGATCGATCAAAGCCAATTCATAATGTCCGGCGCGAAACTTTGCCAAAGCCTGGACCGCATCTTCTGCCATATCAACCTGATATCCACTGAGTACCAGATACTCTCCGATCACTTCTCTGAGCAAGCGGTCATCATCTACGAGCAGAATTCTCTTGTCCATCTGGCTACCTCACTTTTATCTTTTTTACAGTTAGAGGCAGTTTAGGGAAAGCCTTATTATAGTCAACAAAAAAAGCAAGTTCTCCAAACAACTTGAACGTCCTTAGCCTGGGTATAATATTTATATTGACGGAAACTAGGCGTTTTATATAATTGGCACAACTGAAATAAAAGAGGTTATTATGAATGGAAAAGTGAAGTGGTTTAATAAAAATAAAGGTTACGGCTTTATTATTACCGAAGACAACAAAGAATACTTTGTACATTGGAAATCCATAGTGACGAATTCACCGCGTGAACTCAAAGTTCTCGAGCAGGATGAATTGGTTACTTTTGATCTTATGGAGACCGAAAAGGGCGTCCAGGCGATCAATATCATCAGGATTAATCCTTGAAGTATCCCTTTTCATGAATGGGCGCTTTCGATAGCGCCCTTATTTTTGAGATGCAATAATGGCCTTCTTAGCTACAAACAAAGCTGAACTCCAGGCGCTGGGTCTCTCCCAGCTCGATATCATCCTCATCACTGGAGATGCCTATATAGATCATCCTTCCTTTGGCACCGCCATCTTGGGCAGGCTTTTGGAATCCGCAGGATACAGCGTGGGCATCATCGCGCAGCCGGATTGGAAGCAAGACAAAGACTTTTTAGCTTTGGGAACTCCCCGGCTCTTTTTTGGCATCAGCAGCGGCAATATGGATTCCATGGTGAATCACTATACCGCCCAACGTAAAATCCGCAATGATGACGCTTACTCTCCAGATGGTAAAAGCGGCAAACGCCCCGACCGTGCTGTGATGATCTATACCAATATTGTCAAGAGACTCTTTAAAGGTACACCGGTAATCATCGGAGGCATTGAGGCCTCACTGCGCCGGATTGCCCACTACGACTTTTGGCAGGACAAGGTGCGCAATAGCATCCTCTCCGATAGCAAGGCAGATCTGCTGATCTACGGCATGGCGGAAAAGCCCATCCTTGAGGTAGCAGAGGCTTTGAAAGCCGGCAGGGAGATCAGCGAATTGACTTGCGTTCCTTCTACCGTATGTTTTGTGCCCAAGCCGGATGGCACCCTCCTGCCAGATGCCGATCTCTGCAAAGACAAGCTCACTTTTCACCAAATGAACCGCCTCTTTTTTGAACAAGCCCAAACCACCGCCCTCTTTCAGCTAAACGGTGGCCGCTATATCAAACACAATCCACCGGCTGATGCCCTGACTACCTGCGAGATGGACGCTATCTATCAGCTTCCTTATATGCGCGCACCGCATCCTAGCTATGCTGGACACGATATTCCCGCCTGGGAGCAGATCCGCCAAAGCATCACCTCTCATCGAGGCTGTTATGGCGGCTGCAATTTCTGTGCAATCTCGATTCATCAGGGACGCAAAATCCAATCCCGCTCCCCAGAATCCATCCTCGCAGAAGCCAAAAAGCTGCCTGGGGTGATTTCTGACCTCGGTGGTCCCAGCGCCAATATGTACGATAGCAAATGCAGATTGGGCTTTCCTGATACCTGCAAGAGAAGGTCTTGCCTCTTTCCACAGATCTGCCCCAATCTCAGCTTTGATCACGATCTTCAGATCCGCCTGCTGGATGCTGTGGCAGCGTTGCCCAAGATCAAGCACGTCTTCGTGGCCAGTGGAATCCGCCATGATATGGCTTTGGGAAATAGGCGTTACATCTCTGCCATCGCCCAAAAATACACGGGAGGCCGGCTCAAGCTGGCACCGGAGCACAGCTCGGACGCAGTCCTGAAACTGATGGGCAAGCCCTCGATTGAGCGCTTTGAAGACTTTTCCAAACAGTATTTTGCCGAAGTCACCAAGGCCGGAATCAAGCGGCAGATCATCCCTTATATCATCATCGGCCATCCCGGCACCACCGCTGCTGATGCTATGAATCTGAAAAACTGGCTCCAGAGCAACCACATAAAAGTGGAGCAAGTGCAAGAATTTACCCCCACCCCCATGACGATCAGCACCTGTATGTACTATACGGGGCTTGACTTTGACGAAGGTA
>Ga0265295_1005642_pt1 | contig 15738 bp, 14 predicted proteins | sample Munlansysbiofilm_FD_192503 | JGI IMG/M metagenome (GOLD analysis project Ga0265295, IMG submission 192503) | Leachate microbial communities from a municipal landfill in Southern Ontario, Canada - Methane capture system biofilm | ecosystem: Engineered > Solid waste > Landfill > Unclassified ... | reverse complement strand
AAGAATTATATGATTTTATTAAGTTTGAATATGAAAGAACTCACAGACCAGTCCCAGCAAAGAAGATTATCGAAGCACTGGGTTTTACTCACAGAAGAAGAGTGACTGAAGCAATCAGAAACGCACGTTTAAATGGTTATAACATCGATTCAACATCACATGGATACATAGTTCACGAAGGTAGAAAAACAATGAGTAAAATGTATCATCAAATGGATTCCATGATGGAAACTATTATCTCAATGACTGGAAATGAAGGATTCAACCACATCATTTCAAAACTATTTCAAATCAAAAAAGATAAGCTTCAACAAAAAGGCATTCATCCTGAACAACTAACAATATATGATATGGAGGTAACAAGATGATGAACGATTTACAACTAGAAAGAGATTTAAGAAAGCAAGTCATTTCACAAAAAATCGATGTATATCAAAAAGCAATGTGGTCTGCCAAGGATGTTGCAGTTATCCTTGATGTTACACCATCAACAGCAAGAAAGTACTTTAATCAAGTAAAATCAAAGATTATATCCGAAGGTGCTAGTATTGAGATTCACGGCAAATTACCTAAAGAGAAACTAATCAAATTCTTTGGTATTAGTCTTGAGAAAGAAATCAAATACTATAACCTTTTAAAGGAATCTTAGTAGATGGCACTAGTTCACGACATCATTGAATCCTCGAATGGATCATATAGACATGTAGTAAGACTACTTGAACTAGGATATACACAAAAAGAAATAGACTTGAAATATATCGAGAAAGAGTTTATATCAAAGATTCCTCGCAAGAAATCAAGATTACTGCACTTATATAAAACAGTTTTCAGAAATAGACTTTTGCTAGTTTTCGACAATAAAAATCTTCGGAAGCAGGTAAAAGAGGATTTCTTTAATCAATGGAAATCTTTAGAACTACCATTTAGTGATTTCATTATCGACGATACATGGGATGAAATCGCAAAAGAAGTATATTTGACGGATTAATATAAACAGCCTAACAAGCTGTTTTTTTATTTATATTCGGCATCCATGCACAGATTTATGACAAATGAAATGGTGTGCCATTATTATGGAGGTGAATCAACATTGATTCATTGAGAATGGTTAATAATCACCCAGTATTTGGCGCGCAAATCAAAAATTATCAATGTGTTTTATTCATCATTGGCCAATGAGCCGGAAAGGAATTAATTATGAAAAAGAAAACACTCATTGCTTTACTGCTTTCTCTAGCAGCGATTCTATTTGTATATGTCTTGATGACATTTGTAGCAGGTTTAACTCCAGTGACTTTAGTAGCTGAAGGAGAAACAGCATCGTTCTGGATTAAACTCCATGAATCATTTGTGGATCAATACAATTTTATGATTGATCATTTAGCATTCTTGATTGTATTATTGGTTTTCTTTGTAGGACTAATTGCAATTAGCGTTAAGTATTTAGTACCCAAGAAGATTGGTACTAAGAAAGACACAAGATATGGTGTCAAGTATAACAAAACCACACGAAGAAAATAAACCTTAAGGAGGTAAAATCGTGAAAAAATTCAAACTCATGGCTTTCCTTCTGATTACTGTCGTTTCTGGGCTATTCTTTATAGCTCAGAAACCCGTCAGTATTCAGGCAGCTGAAACACCGACTGAATATTCAATTTCTGTTGGACTTTATAATGCGTCTACAAACGCACCAATTAATGTTATTACATCAGACCTAACATTCTTAGAGCAGAATGGATATTACTATGTTCAACATTCAAATGCAACATATAACACTAACATTAGTGCAAAACCATCTGTAAGTTGGCATTCAATATTTGGTACTGGTATTAACTCATCTCAGTATATCAAAGTGTTGGTAGGCAACTCTATGTGGCCAGATGAATACCCTATTAATGTAACTTTCCATTATGGTATGCAGTATGGGGTTAATTCTGTTTCTGGTTCAGATAATGATATTTCATTTTCGCTGAAATATTTGAACTCAACAACAATTCAACATACTTTAGCATATTCAGGTGTAGCTGATAAGCAAGCTTCACAACCTGCTACAGCAGCTACTTTCAACACTTTAAATCTTTCCATAGCAATTCTTAAAGATGATATGGTACCGGTCATTTCTGGTAGTGAAGGCGCGATTGTAACTTCGGTAGATAATCCAATCAATCCAAATGTGATTAAGCAAAATCTTGTTGCATGGGATGATGAAGATGGAGATATTTCTAATAAAATTTCAATTGGAAATAGTACTTATCCTTTTGACCTAGGAGAAGATGATCAAAACACTGGACCATCATTAAGCCAAGTACCTATTGGTAATTACCAAATAGAATACACAGTTTTTGATTCAGCAATGAATCAATCATCTTTTATTGTTCATATTCTTGTTAAGGACATAGTGTTCCCTGAGATTTCAGGTGAATTAGAAACATATACGATTGGTTATAAAGAAACACTTAATATCGAGCAGATTAGATCAACACTTGTAGCAACAGATAATTACGATGAGAATGTTGAAATCGTAATTAAGGAGAACAATTACACAACTAATAAGTCTCAAATTGGTACGTATAATGTTGTTTTTTCAGCTACAGACAGTTCACTTAATGAAACTGAAAAAGTAATTTATGTAACAGTAGTTGATAATGTGGCACCAACATTCTCTGGTCCTACTACACTATCTAAACCTAAAAATCAAGTTTTAACAGAATCTCAAATTCGCTCACAATTAACCGCTAATGATGAAATTTCTGGTAATAGAACTGGGAATATCTCACTTGTAACAGATAACTATACTGGTAAAGGTGCACTTGTAGGATCATATACGCTTACTTATGCAGTATCAGATACAGCAGGAAATCAAAAGCAACATACAGTAACAGTATCAGTTATAGATGATAAAGGTGCATGGTGGTTTATGAGAGATGGTTACTTCATTTCAGTTCCTGACTCTGTTGCGTTAACTAGACAACAAATCATTGATATCTTAGTGGCAACTGGTCAAATGGTTGTAGAAGCCACAACATACATTAATTTCACGTTAGATGAATATGCAGGTAATGAAAACGAACCTGGTATCTATGCTATCTCGATTAAGACTACATCAGTGAATGGTACTGAATCAGTCAAGAATATGGCCATTCAGGTTACTTCAGAAACAAATACAGGTGGGGACATTGTTATTGATGCACCATTAACACATTGGGGACAATATGGCTCATATTATCTAATCGGATTGGGTGGACTATTATTTCTATTAGTGGCACTAGCTGTGTTCATGAAACCAAGAAAAAAGAGTCAAAAAAGAAGAAGATTCAGATAGGAGATTATCATGAAAAAAATCCTTTTAATTATTACACTACTTGCTGCATTGATGTTGCCTTCCGCATTCATCAATGCGGCTACTCTTAAAGCAGATGCTGGCACAATTAACATGTGGCACCAAGAAATTGGTTCTCGTGTTTATGCTTATATGCGTTATGGACATGTCAATACACATGACAATCCCGCAAGCTATCATTTAACAGAAACTGATCCAAACAATAATTATACTTTGTATGAGAATTCTGGACAATTTCAAGACTTCACTAGAACATTAAATAATCCAGATCCCGAAGTTTATACACAATTCGAAATTCTAGAGAAGAACACTTATACAGGTGAAGTAAAGTCTGTATTCCTAGGCAATGTTACAACACTTAAGAGTTACACTTATTACTCTGATGGTGCAATCTATTTCAGAGATCAAGACAATAAACTGATCTATACTTTCCAAGGTTTAACTAAGTCAGTATCTATGTATTGGACACAACCAACAGTTGCAAATGCTACAGTAGCTGATTTACCTGCTACAACTGGTAATCCTTTCCCAGATAGTGGTTCTGGTGGTATTTATGGAACTGTCTATTTCACTGTAGATAGTATTACACATGCACTATCTAGAACTGTAAGCTATGCAAATAATACCTATAAAATGGCTGACGTAGTTCTCGATGACATTAGCTTCTTACAAAATGTTGATAGAGCATACTACTACACGAAAGATGACCAAAAATTCATGGCATTCTTCCATTCTGATGGGGATTTTCTTACAGGTTCAACCGCTAAAAAATGGGGTGGATTTACAATTTGGAACCTATCGACAAATGAAATTATTGTAACAAATAGAGTATGGGTACTTACCTATATTGATGTTACATCAGATCATAAAGCCTATGCTTATTACTACATGCCAGAAATTCCAACTGAGGACTTATTGAGTGTTGCGTTGACATTTCAATATCGAGTAGGTAAAAAGGGTCTTACAACCTTGTTTGCACAAAACTGGAGTGAATGGAAGACAGAAGAACTAAGACTTGAAAAGGATAGAGTTGCCATTGAGGCTTCTATTCCATCTTGGACATATGATGTATATACCTCATCTACAGTCGCTTTAGCGGCAGGAACAATATTGACAGCAGTACCAGGCACACAGGCAGTTGGTATACCTTTATTGGCCATTGGTTCATTGGGATTAGCTGCTGCATCTGCAGGGGATTTGTATGCTAGACTTACTGGTTCAATTAATGAGATTGAACAAATCATTCCAAATACTGAACTACAATCAAAGATTGAAACTCACTATACAAAAATGGCTGGACGAGAAATCGAAGTTAACCTCGCAACTAATAAACTTTTCAAGCTGTTTTTAGGAAACTATAACGGTACAGATGTTAATTATGTAGAGTTTGATGAAGACACCTTCAGTTATACAGAAATATCCTGGGTATCTAGCGGCACCGTATACGTTATGGATGGCGAACATATCCTTGACCAGTTTGAAGTTGATGATAGCTACGAAAGTGAAAAGCCTGCAGATGATGAAGGATTGAGACCACTAATCGATATGATTGTTGAAGCAGTAATCTTGATTGGTGTTATCGTTGTTATCGTAGTGATGACAGTATTCTTAATCAAACAAGGCGTTTTAACTGATCCAAGAAAAGCAATTGCATTTATTATTGTCATGATGATTATCGCATTAGCATTCTTGATATTCTACGCATCTGGATTCAAACTAACCGATTTTCTTGAACAGTTAAAGACTATTATTATTCAGGTATAGATCATGGATATTGCAAGAGATTTAGGAGAACTCATTCCAAATCTGAGACCATTAATGATTGGACTTGCAATACTATTTGCAGTTCTACTTGCTTCCTCCACTGTAGGACTATATATGAAGTTAGCTGAAGCCATGAAGATATTTGCTCAAAAACCTAAGCTCTCCCTATTTTTACTAGTGTTTTATTTGGGCTTTATCTTCATAGGCGGTATGCTAATTTGGACACTTGTGAAAGGGTGGATTCCACAATGAGAAAGATCTTATTTACAATCATGATGATGGCCATGGGTTACACGCTATTGGTTTATTTTCAAAGTACAGAACCGACTAATGATGTTCCGCCTATAGTTGTTAATCCTGTTACTGATGAAGATATCACTGAAACACCAATAACAATGGATGTAATCAATTCTACTTATAGAGTTGTTAATCGCTCATATACAGGAGACATAGGTGTAACTAATACTGGTACAGCAGTTATATTCTACCAGGATGATAGTTACACCTTTTTGCTTACAAATGCTCACGTCGTCAAAATTCAAACTGGTTACACTCAAAATAAGTTGAGTATAACGGATTATTATGGAGAAACATATGAAGCAAATCTATATCAAGGAACATATCAAGAATCCTATGATTTAGCCATCTTAATTGTTGAGAGATTGGATTCAAAACCAGTTACTATTTATGATGGCCAAGGAACAAATATCAATGATGAAGTAGTAGCAATTGGATACTACCCAACTGCAAATGTCACATATGGCAACATCACAAGTTTAGATAGAATTGATTATTTAGTCCACATGAATGTTATTGGTCACACCGCTTCTATCCAACCTGGTGCATCCGGTGGACCACTTTTCAATAAAAATCTAGAGTTAATAGGTATTAATTACTCAAGTGTTTCATCGTCCGGGCAGTTCATAAGAGCATATAGTATTCCATCAGTCAAGATTATTGAGTATCTGAACGATTACTTTTACATAGGTGAGTCAAATGAATAGAGTTGATAGATATGAAGAGCGTTTAACCCTTGTTTTAAGCAGATATAAGTTGATTGTTGAGTCTATTATCGATTTCATCGACAAAGTTGTTCTAAGGACGATTTCTACACTAAAAAATGCAGTTTATCAACTGGTTGAGTTTATCAATCTTATTAGTATCATGGGAAGGTATTCGACGATTCCTATTCACTGGCTTTGGATTTGGTGGGATTTAAAATTCGGGAGAATAGAAAATCCAATTGACTATAGTTTTTTTCAGGTCGGTGGACACTATATTTATGGGAAGCCTGGTTCTGGTAAGTCAACCTTTACTTATCACTCAATGATGCAATATGCCTACATGACTGGTAAATGTGCGTTGACCACTGAATACATGGAGTTACCAAGAAAGAAGATCAATGGATCATCATTCTATTATCATCAAGTTTTTAGTCCATCAGACATATTTAAAGATGGTGAACAAGTCGCAGGGTTTCCTGAAGGATTTAACTTTATTGTCTATGAGGAAATGCTAACGAAGTACAACCAAAGAAACAACAAACAGAGCGCATATAACGATGAAGTCATTCCGATGATTGGGGCCATGGGCACACAACGACATCAAGGCATTGATTTGTTCTATTTTATATCACAACTTCCAGTTACAGACGTTCAAATAATGTTAATGCTCAAAGGTTATCATGTTCCTAAAATCGCTAAGAAGTTTGATTATCCTTACTGGCTTAATACGGGCAAAATAAGGTTTATTATCAAAGGTTGGTGGATTACATCATACGAGATTGTACCCAAAGGTGGAAACGATTATGAATTAGTTAAACAAGGTAGATTATTCTATCCTTGCACATTACAAGAGGATATGAGTTATTTCAATCGTTTAAATATGAAGAGCACATATGACTCAAAACCAAAAATGAAAGTGAAGGCATACACAATATGAACATACTAATTGGATTTTTGATTGCTACTGCAGTCATGTTTCTATTACTAATAAACGGATTTCTATTCTGGACACTTGTTTTTATCCCTATTAAGAAGAAGGATAAGATTGAGAAACAACGTGAACAAGCTTATAACGAGCTTCGCGAGATTCAAGCAGAGAAATCTATTGAATGGGATAAGTATAAGCAACTAACGGAAGAGGTCGAGAAGCTGCGAGATTCCTATGTTGGACTTCAAAAGAAATATAACAGTAGGCAAGAAGAAGTTGCGAAGCTTGAAGTATCAGTCGAGAACTTGAAAGCGGCAAATAAAGAAAAAACGGAGATCATAAAAAAGAAAGAAAAACCCACGAAATAGTGGGTGATTTTTCCTAATATCCGTGTAAGCATATATATATACTTATATATATGCTAATAAATATATTAGTAAGTTCCTGTGCGTCCTTAAATATGAATGAGTAATATGAATTTTTATTGAGGAGAAAAAATACAATATAAAATATTCAAATATTTTATTTTCCTCATTTCGATTATCTTTCTTTAAATTAATAAATGGTTTTTTGAATTGGTGAGTAGAATTTAAATTCTCACAATAGGAAAGGCCTATCTATTATATTTCTATTTGTAAACAACACTTCGTGGTTTATTATTAGGTAATCAAATCCGTCAAATTCAATATTTTCATCAAAATCTAAAGTTATATAGACTTCTTCATCAAAACCTATTTCATACCTATCAAACAAACTGATCTGATTTGAACTGACATCTAGATCAAATTTCAAGTTACCTTTGTATCCTTGTGCAGTAAACTGATTTATTCTATCTACTCTAAATATCTTCTCAATGGGATTGCCTTTCTTTAAAAAAACGATTCTATTAACTTCTAATGCTTCAATGGCTGCCTTAATTGCATATTCAGATACTTGTCCCCCACCTTTTATATTAAACCCATATTGAACATCAAAAATCATCGAACATATCTCGAATAAATCTATATATGCATTGTACAAATCACTAAGATCATACAGATCTAAAGGTAATAAGACATCTTTTTTTGAATGAAACAGTCTTAATCTAAATTGTTTGTAGTGATAGTTAATAAAATATTCTTCTATAGTGCTACATCCTTTGTAGACTAGTGGGTTTTTACTTCTAGAATTTGCCAAACCAATAGCTTTACTAATCCAATCCATTTCTTTAACTTTTTGAAGTTTTGGATGTAAGTCATTAAGTGCTGATTCAACAGATAAATACAAGTATCTATATGCATCTAATAGACTCTCCGATAATTGTGACATTCGGAAATATCTCACTGAGGGTTTATACTCACTCATAAGGTGATTCTTATGAAATAAATTATCGTCTACCTCTCGAACTTCATACTTAAAACCTATATTAAACTTTAGAAATTCTTTAGCATAGATGTTTAAAGATTTCTTGCCATTAATGATAGAAACTAAAAATGATAATTGCTTATTCTTATCACTTTCGATTGCCATTGCAGGTTTTTCAATTAATATCGACATATCTAATAGTCTTTGTAAAGCCAAAAATGAACTGTTAAAATAATCATCGTTATTACTTAGAATGGCATTCGTAGATGCATAAATAGTTTTTGAACCTTCATGTATCCCAACAAACCAATCTGTGTTTTCGATAGTGATACTTGAACTAAAACTCAAGTGTGCTTCTCTTTTTAAGAAACAAATGACTGTATAATTGTAATCTGTATTGTCGATAGATCGATTTCCTATTCTTAACATTAGCTTCCTCCCACGTTATCAAATTAGTTCCGTCACTATACTCCTTATATATAGATGATAGTTCTCTAACTAAAATCATTTACATATATTTACCAAAAAGAAAAATTCTAAAAAAGTTATATAAACTGGATTCTTAACCTATATTTTTGTCCTAATCTTTACTTCATTATATCATTTATATATGTGGATAAACATTAATGTTATCGATCTCTTTTAAAAAAACTGACGGTTGGTGAATAGTGTGTATAGTAGTGCCATTTTGTCGCTTTATAATGAGCTAGAACTCAAAAAGTCTAGTTTTTGCAATTTAGCGGATAAATAAAATACCATTTGTTGCCTATATCAAGCTATCAAGTGCTGTTGTCATACACACTAATCACCAACCGTCAGTTAAAAAAAAGATCCCTTGTGAGGATCCTTATATGTTTGCGAAATTGGCGAGGAATATCGACCTGTTAAAAAAGACTCAAATACAAGTATACCAAATTTATTGATATTCAAAATATATATTAGAGTAGATGCTAATACTCGATTATAGAAGTTATGAACTTTCCGGATTGTCTGAAATAACCTAGTGGGAAAGCTTCTTTACCTTTAGCCTTGTTCCATCTTATTGCCATATCTTTTAATTGATCAGCAGAAATCATTGTAATTAATGTGTCAGAGGTCAATTGATACTGAGTTTGTACTTGAATTGAGTTATCCGTGAAAGAAGGTCCAATTACGAGGAAAACGGCAACAGGTTTCTCGCTTGATTTTATATATCTGTCAAATTGGACAATATGATCCTTAAGATTAACATCTGTTTCTTTTGATTTGTTGTCCCACATTATAAGCTTGTCATTGAATGCGAGTACCCCATCAGGATGTTCACTCCCCTTCATTTGCTGAATTGGTTGAACGTTAAGATAAGATTCAAAAATATAATGTGTCGCCTTTTCAAACGCACGCTCACACTCCAAGTCTTTTTGAATTACACCTTTTTTTCGTAATTCCTCGATTTTTCGTCCAGCTAGAAGTTCGTAGTTGTCAAAGTAAATTTTTCTCGGATCCTCATCAGTCACTTCAATTTCTTTGTATTCATCATAGTGTTGAATGATTTGAGATATCAAAGCATCTTTAGTCTTATTCGTGGTTAATCCAAGCTCTTTGCTCCACTCAATCAAATCAGAAGTGTTTAAACCGTCACGTGCAGAGAATCCACCCAGTAAATTTGATGGTTTTATGTTATCAAGTATAAATTGCTTCATTTCTTTAACTTGCATGTTCTTGGGGTAACTTACTCCACTACGATCTATAATACCTAATAGATAATCTTTAAGTTTCAATCTTTTGTTATCTATCAATCTAGCATATCCAGATTGTTTCATTTCGATACCAAAAAGACTTCTGAGTGTATATGCTAATTCTTCTGGAATACAATCACAATCAACTCCATCGTCATCTCTTACTTGGAATAGAAGTCCTAAGCGCTGTAACTCTTTTTTTACCTCAATAATTTGATCATTTGAATGTAACATATTTTTCTTTTGTGGAAACATACCTAATTGAGCTTGAAGTACTTTATATTCTTCATCACTAACACCAAGTTTATGTTGAATTTTAGTCAAAAGTCTTTTCTCATCTTGAGATATATTATCATCATTCTCCCATGCAGCTTCCAAGACAAACTTCATTAAATCGAGTTGATCCTTGTTGTAAAGATTCTTTGCGATTGCAAATTCTGCAGCTTTATTTATAATCAATTGTTCGTACTTTATTACTTCTTCATTAACAGATCTACAATCTAAGATGTAGCCATCTTTGTTTAAAACAACCTGCTTAAGAATTATTGGAGCAAGAATCCTTATGTTTCGATTATCATTAAAAATACAAGCAGTGTAAGACTTTTTAACATTATCGTTATCATAATACTGTTTTTTCGTTTTAATCAGTGCATCGACTAGTTCTTGTCTATCAAGCGACTTGTAGTCAAAAACATAGGCATTCGCGACTCGTTTCAAATCATTTAAAGTTGAAATACTCTTTGTAACTTGTTCGAAATCCATATTGCCCTCCATAGTATTTATTTAATTTAATTATAGCAGTATTAGAAAGAAAAGTTAAACTATTGTTGAAAGCATAAAAATGCTTACAGTCTATCTTGCTGTTTGAAATTCTAGTTAGATACAGAATTCTAGGGCGGTTCAATTTAGTACTAGGGCACCACATACACTCAAAACGGCTTTGTGCCGTTTTTTTTCCCCCAAACACATACAGTATTGCACAAAGTATTGAACAAATAACTCATAAAAACATGAAAAATGAGATTGATGATTGAAAAAGAACAAGTATCATTGCGTTTTCTTTCATGTTTTTATTTGCTGTTGAAATCGTATTCAATGAAAGGTTATTTCTATGGGCGAATCATGATACAATATAAAAGGTATACCATTTAGGGTATGAGACTTGCATGAAATTAATAAGGAGTGTCTATATGGAATCAATTAATCTTACAGAGAAGAGAAGAAAAAAATTGTTAAAAACAATTAATGAGATCAAAAAGGAAACGACAAATCAGGAGACAATAGCTGGTTTGAATGAAATTGAACTATATATAATTGAAAACAAATATGGAATCCAGTTCGAAGAACACTCAGAAAAAATGTTTGATGATTTAATGAGTAATATTCCAGTTTTTGTTGAAGATTTTACGAGAAAGATAGACTTTTCGTCTTCAATGAATAGAAGTTTTATACTAGAAGGAGATAATCTTCATAGTCTTTACTTGCTTCAAAAGACACACAAAAAAGCAATTGATGTTATATATATTGATCCACCTTACAATACAGGTTCTAAAGATTGGAAATATAACAATTCATACATAGATAGTAATGATGGTTATAGACACTCTAAGTGGCTAAGTATGATGTCTAATAGACTGAAACTTGCAAAGAAATTACTAACAAGAAATGGAACACTTATTTGTGCAATAGATGAGAACGAGCTAGCAACATTAACGCTTCTGATAGATGATATTTTTGGCGAAGGATATAGAATTGATACTGTTGTCGTTGTACATAATCCAAGAGGTGTACAGGGAGATAATTTTTCATATACCCACGAATACGCACTATTCGTTTACAGGAAAGGTCTAAAAATAATAGAAGATAAAACATTACAATCTAATGAAATCTATGTGTCAAATTTGCGTAATTGGGGTAGTGAATCGAAGAGAAGCGATGCTGCTAATTGCTTCTATCCAATTTATGTAAAAGATAATAAGATTTTAGGTTTTGGAGACGATATTACTGCTCAAACAGATATTCATCCTAGTCAAACAAGCTACGATTCGAGTACAGGTGTCTATACAGTATATCCGATTGATATTCAAGGAGTTGAAAGAAAATGGAGATATGCTAGACAAACAGTAGAAAGCGTGTTAAGTGTTTTACAAGTAAAGAAACATTCGGACGATAGACTTGAAATTTATATTGGAAAAAACTATGGTAAATACAAAACAGTTTGGGATGACAAAAAATTTGATGCCAACGAAAATGGTACAAAGCTGATTAATGCCATGGTACCTAATAATGATTTTGATTTTCCAAAATCAATTTATACAGTTTATGAGTGTTTAAGTACAGTAATAAAAAATCGACCAAATGCAACTGTTTTAGACTTCTTTGCTGGAAGTGGGACTACTGGGCATGCTGTACTGAAAATGAATGAAAACTTGGGTGGGAATAGAAATTTTATATTGTGTACAAATAATGATATTGGCTTCAAGAAAGAGAAAGAATTCATAACTTTATTTCCAGAGTGGAAAGATAAAGAAGGAATGGAAAGCGATTCTCGATACTTAGAGTTTGAAGAAAAATATGGAATTGCCCGATCAATCACTTTTCCAAGAATAAAGAGTGCAATCAAAGGTTATCATCATACTAAGGACACAAAAGAAATACTCTTAGAAAAAACAATTACCAGCAAGATCTTCACAGATAATAATCTATATAACAATATTTCAAGTGAAATAAACGACTTTATAATGAGTAAAAGTGATAAATACACTAAAATAGATGTTGAAGTTAATGAGAACAAAGTTAGAGTAATAGGAATAACCAAGAGTAAAGATAAAGTCAAAGGAATTCCTATGAATCTTCACTATTACAAATCAAAGATGATTCCAAAAAATGATGAAGTAAATGATTTGTCAGTGAAGTTGATTCCGTATATCAATGAAATGATTCAACTCAAATATGCAAAGAATCTATTAAGTGGGTCTTATGAAATAATAATCGATGAGGCTGTATTATTATCATATTTTGAGAAGAAAACTAATCCCAAGAATCTAAGAACTATTTATTTTGCTCCCTATATATTAATCAGTAGCGAAGAAGAGAAATATTTTACAAATATGGGAATTACATTAGTCAAAATCCCAGATGAATTTTTTAGATCTGAATTGCAAGAGGTAGGAGAAATATGGTAAATATAACGCTTAATCCAAATGGATTTCAACTAAGATGCAGTAATTACTTGCTAGGTTTCGCAAAAAGCCTTCAAAAACCACAAACTATAATTCTAAAAGCACCAACTGGTTCTGGCAAAACAGTTATTTTGATAGATTTTATAGAAAAATACAACTCTTTTAACGAAAACACAGCATTTATTTGGTTATCCCCTGGTGGCGGAGACCTAGAAGAACAAAGCCAAAAGTCCATGGAAGAAAAATCGCCGCAAAGTTCTGTTAAAAATTTGCAGGAACTATTAGCTACAGGTTTTGAAACTAAAGATATTGTTTTTATTAACTGGGAACTTGTGACGAAAAGTGGTAATAAAGCAGTTAGCAAAATTGAGAAACAAAATCTTTTTGACAAGATTTTAATAGCTCAAAAGCAAAATATTGATTTTATTATTATTGTCGACGAAGAACATTCAAATGATACGAGAAAAGCAAAGGATATAATTGATGCTTTCCATGCATTCAAAGAAATCAGAGTGTCTGCAACAGCAAAAAGAAGATCTGACTCTGACTACTATGAAGTACCTGAATCTGAAGTTATAAGTGAAGGATTTATATCGAAAGCCATCTATATTAATTCCGACATTAAGAATCAAGACACCAAGTTTGATAGCGAATATACATTGTTGATTGATAAAGCATTGGAGAAAAGAGCCATTATCCGGGAAAAGTATTTATCTTTAAACAAAAAGATTAATCCATTAGTCGTGATTCAGTTCCCAAATTCATCTTCAATCATGATTAATAAAGTAGAGACTTATCTTGCCGGTAAAAATATAACTTATGATAATAAATTACTTTCAAAGTGGTTAAGTGATGAAAAGATTAATATTGATAAACTTGAACAGGACAACTCAGATCAGACGGTTCTTATCATGAAACAAGCGATTTCCACAGGGTGGGATTGCCCAAGAGCAAAAATTCTTGTGAAACTTAGAGAGAACATGGAAGAAAATTTCGAGATTCAGACTATCGGACGTATAAGACGTATGCCCGAGAGATTGCACTATGATATTGAAGAATTGGATTGCTGTTATTTGTATACATTCGACTCTAAATATGTTGAAAGTGTTAAAGAGTCAACCAAATCAGCTTATAATGTCAAAGTTGTAAAAGCAAAAGAAAAAACCGCAACCTACAAAGTTGTTAAAAGAACTTAAGGATCTCCAATTTGTTGGTATTAATGAAAGAAAAGCAGCTGAAGCTATATATCAGTATTTTCTATCCACATATTTTATAGATGGAAAACGAAATGAAACAATACTAGCTTCAAAAGGATACAATATCAGTTCTACAATTGATTCAAGGGTTTTAGGTGGAAGATTTCAAACTATTGACGATATCCCAAAAGATACAACAACAGGATTTTTCTTTGATTTAAAGTACGAAGTTAATACACACGTTCATGGCATTGATTTATTACATGCAACTTACTCAATTGCAAAAAGTGTTGGGATGGAATATGATAAGTTAAATGCTATATTATATAAACTATTCCGTCAGGAAGTGTTATCACCTAAGTATAAAGTATTGAAACTGAGTAAGAAGGAGTACTATGCATTTATAATCAATAATGAGGATAAATTAAAACAAGATTTTAGGAATGCTACAACACAATTGGTTAGGGAGTTAAAACTTAACCTTAATATAAATACTATTGAGTTTAGCATACCATTAAACGATGTACTTAAGTATGATCCAACTGAGAAGTCAAATAGCATTTTAGAAACAAACGCATATTATAATTATGATGAGCAATCGTTAGTTGAAGGAATAAGATCAACATCAGAGATCTTATTTGAAACGTATTGTGAAACTAATGATAAGGTAGATTGGGTTTATAAAAATGGAGACAGCGGCGATAGATATTTTTCAATTGTATACTTAGACGCGCTTTATAGACAATGGTCGTTTTATCCTGATTATATTATAAAACTTAAATCAGGAAAAATCCTTATTATAGAAACTAAGGGTGGAGAATCTTATGGTAGAGATAAAAATATCGACAAACAGGTAAAGAATAAGTTTTTTGCATTTAAAGATTATGCAATAAAAAACAATCTAGAATGGGCATTTGTAAGAGACAAGAACACAAAGCTGTTTTTTAATAACACTGAATACGTTAATGAAATTTCAGATTCAAACTGGAAGAAAATAAGTGAACTTTTTTAATTCTTTAAGACAGAAGATTTTCTATCTAATAGCGAGATAGTAAATTCATAGAATATTGATTTAATTACCTTCTTATTAGTGAAATACAATCGTTTCGGATTCTGATTATAATAGCACCATATATACTCAAAACGGCATTGTGCCGTTTTTTTTTCGGCAAATATGTACCGTGTTGCACATTTTAATGCACAATTGACTTATTATTCTTGTATAAGGAGTGATTTTATATGGCAACGAAGACACTAAAAAAACA
>Ga0265295_1005641_pt1 | contig 15739 bp, 13 predicted proteins | sample Munlansysbiofilm_FD_192503 | JGI IMG/M metagenome (GOLD analysis project Ga0265295, IMG submission 192503) | Leachate microbial communities from a municipal landfill in Southern Ontario, Canada - Methane capture system biofilm | ecosystem: Engineered > Solid waste > Landfill > Unclassified ... | reverse complement strand
AAAAAACTTATCTTTTTCATAAGTTAGCTTTTGAAGCTGTGAACTTAATACAAAATTTGGGTTTATCATAGTGATTTATTTTTCAGGAAAAGACATTGAAATTTAAAATAATTATTAAATAGCTGTAATGCAGTATATTATAAACTTATATAGAAGCATTCTAAAATACACAATGCTGCTACAAAGGCCTGGATTGACTAAATATTTCCTGAAAAGACCGGCCGATGCCTTCAAATAAGAGAAAAATCTGACATCAATATAAATTATCTCAATTTGCTATATATCAACTATTTAAAGCAGATTAATCGATAAAACTCGATAGTTTTAGCTTGCTGTCGAATAAACTTAAAAGATATGTCTTTAGTATGTTTTTTTATAAAATTCCGCCGAAGATCTATCCGGCTTTGGGTAATGCTTACAATAATCTGTATGCAATGGAACAAGATTTCTTTTTGTAGTAGGACTATCTTGACAAACCACGGCCTTCTGGCTTAGGGCTGTGCAACCAACCCTAAACAACAAGCTGTGTAACCGCATATCTTCGCTAATTGATGCCGTTAGGCAATTCCCGCCTCAGCTCCACCAGGCTATCACCTTCAAAAAAGTACAAACTCCCGGCATATTCTCCCTGCTTTGCTTTTGTTTCTAATCCCAGAATCGTTTTCGAAATAGCGGTTGTTATGCGCAATTGAAAGTATACCCGCAAATATATCCACACTGTTCTGATTATATCCGAACAATTACTTATTTTTGCAATCACTAGAGTAAACGATTATGCTTTGAGAATTATTAATAAACATATTCTTGGAAAATTGATTCGAAAAAATCAAGGAAATTCTAAGCTGATTAAATCAGTTGAGAAATTAATTTTTGATATTGAAAAAAGCTATTGGCAAAACCCTCAAGATTTGATTGAAAAAAGACCTGATGCAGATTGTGTTTATGGTAGAGAGTTTTACTTTTTTGATCTTAATATTCATCGGATTTTAATCTTGATTGAATTTGAAGAAAATGGAAACGCTACAATTATTTGGGCTGGCAATCACGCTGATTATGAGCTGACATTCAAAAACAATCGGAACGTGATAAAGAAATGGTTACGAGATAATAGTTGGATTTAAAACAAAGGCTATGAAAGATATTTTTAACATAAAAGACATCGAGAAAATCAAAAAGCTTGAAAACGAGTACGATTTGCAAAAAGCATCTTTGCTTGAACGGAAATTGCGTTTAATGATTGATGAAAATCCTGAATTAAAGCCTATCCGTGCAAAACTACGTGATTTAATAAAAAATTACGAGGATAGGGAATGGTCTGATTTTGAAAACATTTCAGATTCGAAAATTGAAGAATCAGATAAAGCAGAGGAAATAATCAATTCAGAGCAAAGATTCATAAACAAGCGCAAAGCAGCGATAAGAAAAAAACTAAAAGAGTTTGATATGACTCAACAAGATTTAGGCGTAATTTTAGAGCATCCTAAATCATATATGAGTGAATTGATTAATGGAGTTTCTCAATTTACTTTAAAAGATTTAGTGATTATTCATCGGATTTTAGGAATAAGCCTAAATACCCTAATTCCTACTTATCTTCAATCTGAAACAAGAGATAAAGTAAGACAGTCTATTACGAAACTTAATAAACCAAAACTCGGATTAAGAAAAAAAGAATTTGCATAACAAAAGCGCCTAACACCCGGACATAAAACATGGGTGTTTAGGCGTTTATTTAAATTCCCGCACTCGCATCAACCTTCATTGCACCTTGATAATCAGGTAGCTTCGTCATCCCCAAGGTTTTATACCGTCAAACCGATATATTTATTTTTTTAGTTTTTTTGAGACCCGGTGATTATCAAACAAGCTTACAATCTAAATTTCTTTGTTGACAAGCCGGTAATAAATTGTTGTTTGTTTCGTCAAAACTGATTTTCAAAGGGTCTTTTCCGAAATAATTTACTCAATTTATCGACAGTTATTTTGTCTATACTTTTTCACAAAAATACTTATTATTTTTCGAGCAATATCATGAAAGTTTATCAACTTACAAATTTGTAACTGAATGACGCAACTGTCCTATTGTATATTTCGATAATATTGATTGACTGATATTAGAAGTTGAACTATCCTGACTAAGCCTGATCTTCAGGCCGGGGACTTTAATCTTGACTATTCCAATTCTTCAGGCAATTCCCGCCTCACCTCCACCAAGCTATCCCCTTCAAAAAAGTACAAGGATCCAAGATATTCTCCCTGCTTTGCTTTGGTTTCTAATCCCATAAAATCGTTTTCAAAGTAGCGGTTATATTTATAGCTTATTTTGGTTTCGTAATACTCAGTGTCTATGGCGTAGAGCGGGCTGCTAAATGGCTGTTCCATTGTTTCATACAAATTGGCATAACCAATCATCACCATAAATAAATGATAATCGTGTTCTTTGGCGAAGTTTTCGTAAAGCTGCAAAGGTTTGCAATATTCTGACGAGCAACCATTTGCGAGCTTATACACAATAGATTTGGGATGATTTTTTAGTTCTTCCCTCAATGCTTTTCCATTGATTTCATAAATGGCACGAGATTCTACTTCCGAAAAGCCTTCAAAATCGTGTATCAAAGCTTTTTCAGAATCGTTCAGCTTGCCGTAATCGTTGGTGAGGCCCTGAACCACACAGGAATTAAGGATTATCAGCGTTCCAAAACAGAAGAATAGTTGTTTCATAAGAGTTGTTATTAAGGCTATTAGCAATGATTTTTTAATTCATATAAAGCGTTGACAATTATGCTATTTTTTTTACAAATTCAAGAAACCAAAGACCTCGTTGCAAGGCGCTGAGATATCAATGATTTCAAATCTCGGCTTTAACTGTTTTTCTAGTAGTGAGTAGGTTAGTTTTGACCTGATGTCAGAAGTCACAAAATAAGTTATTGAATTATCCAGATCAGCTTGTGCAAACAATTTTGAATCATTTGGAATGATGGCTCGTGGATGAAGTTTCTCTTTAGCAATTTTATTTTCTTCAAAAATTACCGCAGCAAAAATCCCTGTTCGTTGAGCTTGCTCAAAATTGAAAGGGATAATCTGAATGTTTTTTAATGGCAATTCATCAACCTTTCCTTTCACACAATACTCAGCTATAGAAATTGTTGAAACTTTTAAAATTACCTCATTTTCTAGGAAATATTTAAAGTAGTCTTTTGCATTAGTATGCAATGGGTCTTCGTCATTTAACAAACGAATAAAAAAACTGGTATCCAAAAGAACGCTATGCTTCATATCCACCTCTAAATTCTGATAACCAATCATCTGCATGAACGCCACTCCAGCTTTTCTTTGCTTTCGATATTAAAGAAGATAAATAATCTGCATCAAACTTTGGATCATAATTAATCAATTCCACTAATTTTAATGACTGCGGATCAAATTCTCCAGTCTCAAGATTTTGCTTTCCGTTGGCACGTACACCATATCTCTTATAAAGCAGGTTTTCAGTCTGTCCCATCAAAAAATCCTGATCTGTGTTAATTGCTAAATACCCAAAATCATCTGTGTCGATATGAATATTGGCTTTGTTTTTCCCGCCGGCATCCTTTAGAATTCCGTAAAAATAAAACTCTGCATCTACCCAGGTATTTTCCGTCCTGAAAAACTTCGTGCCGGGATTTACAGACAGCTCAACCGACTTGCTAACTGAGGTGAAAAACTGGAACTCGTAATTTTTTTGTTGTGCAAGTTGTTGAATGCTTTCAATGGCTCTAGCCGTTTTCAAATCCAGAAAATCAATTGAATCAGTCTTTTGTATTTGGCCTAAAACAGCACTAAATCCGATGACGTATTGAGCCGCTGTTTTGAAAATATGCCGCACCGAGCCAGATTGAATATCATAACTTATCAGTGGCCGATCCCTTTTATTGTTAGGAAACAATAAATCCTCCACATTTTGCAAAATACGCGCAATATGCCTGATATCGTAATTATCAGGATTAAGTTCAAAACTCCCTGACCTACCTATAACTCTGATTTCTATTTCGCCAATTTTATTCACTACGCAAAGATACATTTTTTTGTTTCAGTTCTTTTTGTAATTTATTTCGATTCCGCAGCATTTTATCCCCCGCCCTTTACAACTTTAAGACCTTTTAAGCGTTATAATTCCACGCTTTTTTAAACTATAAGTAAAGCCTTAATGCGAAATGCAATCTTCCTTCTCTTTCTAATTATCAGTGCCGTTTTTGGCGTTAAAATCCATGCCGAAAACGATGCTGCGAAGCCTAATCTTAACCTCAGCGGCTATATCAGCGATGCCTCCACAGGCGAGATGCTGATTGGCGCAACGGTTTATATCACAGAACTTTCCGCTGGTAGTGCCACCAATGTTTATGGTTATTATTCCATACGGCTTGATGCCGGAAAATACCAACTCACCTATTCTTATATGGGTTACGAATCGCAAAAGTATCAGATTTTGCTTAAAAGCGATACCACGCTCAATATCAAACTTATACCACAAGATTTAAACCTGAATGAAGTCGTTGTTACCGGCGAATCATTTACCGAACAAATCAGCCGTGCGCAGATGGGCGTTGCGCGCCTCGACATCAAGAATATCCGGCAAATTCCAGCCTTTATGGGTGAAGTTGACGTAATCAAAGCCTTGCAGTTGTTGCCCGGCGTTCAGGCTACTTCCGAAGGCGGTTCGGGTTTTAGTGTGCGTGGCGGCAGTCCCGACCAAAACCTTATCCTGCTTGACGAAGCACTGGTTTACAACCCTTCGCACCTGATGGGATTTTTCTCGGTTTTCAATAACGATGCCGTGAAAGGCGTTGAGCTTTTTAAAGGCGATATTCCGGCAGAATATGGCGGCAGGCTGTCGTCGGTGGTGGATGTGCGCATGAACGAGGGCAATTCGCAGCGCTTCTCGGGCCAGGGCGGCATTGGCACAATTTCGAGCCGCCTCAAGCTGGAAGGACCCATTCAAAAGGATAAATCATCTTTCATGCTGGCCGGACGACGCACTTATGCTGACCTGTTTCTGGCCATTTCGCCAGATGAGAAAATCCGAGATAACACGCTCTATTTCTACGATTTCAATGGCAAAGCCAATTATACTTTTAACGATAGAAACCGGATTTTTATCAGCGGCTATTTCGGAAAAGACGTGTTTAAAAACGAGAGTTTCGCCCTGGGCTGGGGCAATCAAACTTTTACGCTGCGCTGGAACCATCTTTTTAGCAGCAAGATTTTCTCCAACTTCTCACTGATTTACAGCCGCTTCAACTACGGACTGGGCGTTCCCGAAGGACAAGCCAACGCCTTCAACTGGAACTCACAGATGAAAGACTACAGCCTGAAAAGCGATTTCACTTGGTTCGCCTCGGCCAGTAATACTTTGAAATTCGGATTTCAATCTACCTACCATAGTTTTAGCCCGGGAACGGCAGAAGGAATCGGCGACGAAACAGCTTTCAACAAGATTGAAGTTGCGAAATCCTTTGCCCTCGAAAGTGGTTTGTATGTGAGCAACGAGCAGAAAATCGGCAGTCGACTCACCCTGAAATACGGCCTGCGCCTGAGCCTTTTCAATAATATCGGTAAAGGCACGGTTTACGAATTCGACAACAATTATGACCAGGTCGATTCTGTTGTTTATCCCTCCGGAGAGGTGTTTCAGAACTTTATGAACCTGGAACCACGTTTTAGTATGGCGTATAAATTAGATGAGTTTTCGTCTGTAAAGGCAGCCTATACGCGCAATGTACAATATGTGCATCTGGCTCAAAATTCTACCGCCGGAACGCCTTTGGATATTTGGTTTCCATCGAGTCCCAATGTGAAGCCGCAGTTAGGCGACCAGTTTTCGCTCGGCTATTTTCGCTATTTCCCAAAGGAAAAACTGGAGACTTCCGTGGAGGGATTTTACAAGCTAAACCACAACGCCATCGACTTTAAAGACCATGCCGAGCTGCTACTCAACGAAGTCCTGGAAGGCGAGCTGCGCTTTGGCGAGGCCTGGTCTTACGGTCTGGAATTTTTGGTACGGCTAAACGAAGGCCGACTGAATGGCTGGGTGAGTTACACCTGGTCGCGTACCTTCCGTAAAATCCCTGAAATAAACAACGGAAACCCCTACCCTGCCAGCTACGACAGGCCACACGATATTTCTATTGTAGCCAATTATCAGCTCTCGAAACGTATCAATCTGGGCGCAAACTGGGTGTATGCGACGGGTTCGGCAATAACTTTTCCGACAGGCCGATTCACCATTGGCAACTCGATAGCTCCTGTTTATAGCGACCGCAACGCCTATCGCTTGCCCGATTATCACCGACTAGATTTGTCAATTACCCTCAAAAATAAAGACAAACCAAACCGAAAATGGACGGGTGAATGGAATCTTTCGGTGTATAACGCTTACTACCGGAAGAATCCCTGGGTGATAAATTTTGTCGCTGATAAAGAACAACCCAATGTTACTAAAGCCGAAATGACTTACCTTTTTGGAATCGTGCCGGCCATTACCTACAACTTTAAATTTTAAGCCATGAAAAGTGAATTTCAATTGATTTTTAGACTTTTTGTAGCTGTTACCATTTTTTCGTCTTGCACGGAAACTATTGAGCTGGAGTTAGATGAGACCTATACCAGGCTGGTTGTTGATGGCCAGATCAGCACCGACACCCTGGCGCATCAGATCAGGTTGAGCAAATCAGCCAGTTATTTTTCCAACGCAGAACCGCCTGCTGTAAGCGGTGCCGAACTACTGCTTGACAATGGCAATCAGACTATTAGCCTGACAGAATTTCCCGAAGGCAGCGGCTATTATTACACGCCGGAAGACTATTTCGGGCAGCCAGGAAACACCTACAAACTCAACATAAACCTGCCCGAAGCCGTGGGTGAATCCAGCAATTTTGTAGCTGCAAATAGGATGGCAACAACCGCTTTTCGTCTCGATTCGATAAACCTAGAATACCGCGAGCCTTTTGGGTTTTGGATGGTGCTGCTTTACGCCTACGACCCACCAACGACAGATTTTTACAGGCTCGATATCTTTCGCAATGGCGTGATACTGACCGATACAGCCTCCCGCTCCACCGTTTTAGACGATAAGCTTTTTAATGGCAATAACACCAATGGCATCAGGGTGATGTTTCTTTATGAAGACGAAGTGATGTTAGGCGACACCATCAGCCTGTTAATGTCAGCCATCAGCAAGGATTATTACCAATTTCTGTCGGAGCTAAGCAGCGAAAGCGGTTTCAGTAATCCACTTTTTGGTGGCCCGCCTGCCAATATCAGCTCAAACCTCAAAGAAGGTGGATTAGGTTTTTTTGGAACTAAAAAAACAGCCCGTGTGAGTATGGTTGTAGATGAAAGCCTGTGGGAAGACAGGAAAAAATAAGTGCTTTATATTGCTGATTGTCAATAATATAAATCATCTATTTTTAGATTAATTTACTTTGTGAAACTTGAAGCGACGTAGTCTCAGACTCCGAGTGGAGTACTAAAAGGAGATTCCTCCCTGCGGTCGGAATGACAATTCTGTGAGGGTAATCTGGAGGGGGAAGGCGGAAGACGTTGGGCGCAACGCGCCCAACGTCTTCCGCCTTCCCCCTCCTTCCTGTAGTAGATAACATTGTCATTCCGACCGCAGGGAGGAATCTCCTAATGCTTCAATATCAACACGTTACATAACATTGTCATTGGTACCGCAGGGAGGAATCTCCTAATATATAAACATCAATATGTTATATAATCTATACTGAAAATAAAACAGAGCCGCAATAGTTTGTTTACTATTTCTGACTATACCAATATAGTATAAGGCATGACGTTTTATAGTACGCCCTACTTACAGCATCATTTCAGTATAATCTCATCCGAAAAAATCATTGATTCATACTGTGATCCTGCGGGATGCCATTCCGGCAAGCGGCCATAATAATGTGCTACAACCTTTATGTAACGGGTTTCTATCCCATCAAATGTCGTTTCAAGATTTTGTTTATGGCTACCTTCTGTTTCAGGCGAAATGGTGTTGACTATCGTTTCAATCAGTTTATAATCGTCCTTACTATTTGATTTTGCAAAGACCTCAACCTTTTTCGGGAAAATAACCCAAATTTCAGTGTTCTGATAAAAACCCATCGAAAAGGAATTAATCTTTTGTACTTCTTCCAAATCAATCTCTAGTTCAATATTTTGACCTGTAAAACCCTGCCATTTCCCGCTCCACAAATCTGCTGCTTCGCCCTGTTTGCCATCAAGCAAAGCTAAAGCTCCACCGCCATCATAACTTGGATGATATTCGGAATATGTTGCGTACATTTTGTGTAGTTTCCCGATTGCTTTGTGATAAATAAGTTCAGTTTCAGAAATGCTGTAAGCCTTTCCATCCTTGATTACCCGCGCTTTCAGGCTGACATCTTTATCAAAAAATAAAGGTTCGGTATAAGGCAAAAACCAGTTTACAGAAGTATCTTTTTCAATTGTGTAAAATACCGGAAAATCGCCAAATAAAGATTTCAACTTAATTTCTCTGCCCTGTTCAGAAAGCTGCTCCGCCGGAATAATCAAACAATAAGCTTCCAAATTAGCGATACCTGAAATCAATTCATCGAATTTTTTCTCATTCACCTCCAGCCAATAAGGACGATTCTCGTTGAGCCATAAAGTAGTATAAGTATCTTTTAGAATCTTAGCTTGCTCGACCAATTCAGCAATTTTAGCTTTTATTTGTGTTTCAGATATGCGATTATCACCTTGAATAAAATGGTATAAATCAATTCTAAAAATATTCTTTTGTAGAGTAAACTGCACTTGCTGAACAGCAAACTTCAAATACTCAAGGCTGGCGCGATTGTCGGTAACTTTTGGACTTACGGCTTCAACATGATTTATCAAAGCACTCATTTTATTCAGAATTTCCAGATTTTCAGCGCGTTTTCCTTCCTGCACATACTCCAGGTGTATAGGGAAAATCGGTTCAAAAAAGCGGCTGTTCTTTAAAATATCTCTGGTGCCATTTTGATGCAAAGCCGCAAAATCAATGATTTCTGCAATTAATGAATCATTCTCCAATCCATAAAAAATGGCGTCAAAAGCCTGATTAAATGAATCATAGCTAGCTTTCCTTGCCTTATTGGATTCATCAACCGACTTACTAACAGAAGGAGCATTCCAGCTATTTTCGGCACCCCAAACAAATCCGTGCCAGTTGTTGTTGAAGAAATTTAGGCCGTCATCATCCCAGCTCGTATTAAAAACTCCTTTCGTATTGTATTTGTAGCCATCTCTGATCAGGTTGTAAATATTGATTTCTGCTTCACGCATATTTGGGAAAATATTACTCCAGCAATTGACGCCCGGCGCAACCCAAAAATCAAGCCCCGACTGCGAAAGTGGTTCAATAACGCGATCAAAATCATCAGCAGCATGATAGGCCCAGGCTATCACGGTAATATCTTTTGGAAGATCTGGAATTATTTCCGGGTGATTTCCAATAATATCGCCCCACATAAGTATTTGTTTACCATAAGGTTTCAGCAGTTCATTCAGTTTGTTGATATGATAAAGGTAAACACCTTCAACGCCCATGCTGTCAACCATTGCTTTAGACTTCCCCCGTCCCAGACCAAAGGTTTCATCACAGTTAATATTGAAATATTTACCGCTGAAAGCCGGAACAATCTCTGAATAAACGTCACTTAAAAATTCATACGACTCAGACAGTGCAGGCGATATGATATGTTCATTTTCAGCCAAATACTGATAATCCGGATGAATCAATGTTTTTTCCATATGGCCAAATGACTGATAACTCCCAATTAATTTTACGTGATATTGGGCAGCAAAAGCCGTCAATTCTTCTATTTCTGCTGCCGAAATGCCATCTTCAGGTGCGATGCCGGGATGTTTTTCTAATTGAAAAACATGCTCAATATATAAAGAGAAATGATTTAACTTAAAGGAAGCCAATGATTTAATTTGGGTTTTCATCATTTCCAGTGTCGGAATTGGTCCCCGGCTTATGTCGTCCTGCCAGGCGCGTACTGCGATATCAGGAAAGTCGTAAATAGTCAGACAGGGAATTTTATCACCTTCACTATTGGATTTGATGACTTGCTTTAAGGTTTGAATTCCATAAAATAATCCCGCGTCAGTTTGTGTGATAATTTGGATTTTATCTGATGTAATATTTAAGATATAGCCTTCCGTTCCAAACTTAAATTTTACATTTAACTTATTGTTGGATAGCAGTTTTTTCATGCTTGCCGCATCTTCAACTTTAGTAAATACTATTGCGTTATTCTTTGGTTTTTTTATGCTTTCCAGCTTTAAACCAAATTTAGCATTTACAGCTTCTGTAAGTTGTTCTGCATAAAATAGGTCAATTTCAGTCTGCACAAGTTTTGTTTGACTATCTATGGTAAAATATCCATCCCGCTCCAGCACTTTTTGCGGCGAGGGAATCAGTTTGAGTTGTGCGTGTAAATTTGTAATGGCTAAAAAACTAAGGAAAACCGAAAAGAAAACTTTTTTGATCATTTGGCTATTATTTAATGGCAGATAAAGGCGCAAATATAGGATATCAGGCGAAATACCGGGGCTAAATTTCAGTAGAAGGACTTACACAATTGCCACAAATAATTTACCGAGACTTCACAAAGCAAAAAAGCTACCGCCGCACATCCGTTTCAACTCGCTCTTTTAGCTTTCGTCCGCCTGAAATTATTCCTTACTTTTGCTGCAAATTGCAACATTATGGATTTATCTGCACTCACTGCTATTTCGCCTGTTGATGGCCGTTATCGCGACAAAACTTCCGGCCTGGCCGATTACTTTTCTGAATACGCGCTGATCCGCTACCGGGTGATGGTTGAGGTGAATTATTTTGTGGCTTTATGCGAGTTGCCGCTGCCTCAGCTAATGGATTTCAAGGCAGAAAACTTCGATTCGCTTCACGCGCTTTACGAAGAGTTTACACTTGAAGACGCGCTCGAAATCAAGGAGATAGAACAGGAAACCAATCACGATGTGAAGGCAGTGGAATATTTCCTAAAACGCCGCTTCGACGATTACGGCTGGCAGCAGTTTAAGGAGTTTATCCATTTTGGACTCACCTCTCAGGATATCAACAATGTAGCACTTCCGCTTTCGATAAAGGATGCGCACAGGCTGGAGCTGCTTCCACAACTGGAAAATTTGTTGCAAATACTTGTAAAACTATCCTACGAATGGGCGGATGTGAGCATGTTGGCACGTACCCACGGACAGCCCGCCAGCCCTACAAAGCTGGGTAAAGAAATCTATGTTTTTGCCGAACGTATTGAAAATCAGCTTGAAATGCTAAAAAGCATTCCTTTCTCGGCAAAATTTGGTGGCGCTACCGGAAATTTCAACGCCCATGCAGTGGCTTATCCACAGATTGACTGGGAGCTGTTTGCTTGCAATTTTATCACGAAAGAATTGGAGCTGCATCGACAGAAAACCACCACACAGATAGAGCATTACGACTATCTCGCTGCTTATTTTGACAATGTTAAACGCATCAACACTATCCTGCTCGACCTGAGCCGCGACATCTGGCTGTATGTTTCGATGGATTATTTCAAGCAACAAATTAAAGCCGGAGAAGTAGGTTCATCGGCCATGCCACACAAGGTAAATCCCATTGACTTTGAAAATGCTGAAGGCAATCTGGGAGTTGCCAATGCGCTTTTTGAACATTTAAGCGCCAAACTTCCAGTGAGTCGGCTGCAACGCGACCTGACCGATTCCACTGTGACTCGCAATATCGGTGTGCCAATGGCGCATACGCTAATCGCCATCAAATCCATTGAAAAAGGCCTTGGAAAATTACTTTTGAACAAAGAAAAAATTGCACTCGACCTGCAACAAAATTACCTGGTGGTAGCCGAAGGTATTCAAACGATTTTACGTCGCGAAGGCGTAGAAGGAGCTTACGAATTATTGAAAAACCTGACGCGAACCAACGATAAAATCAATCAAGAAAGCATAGATAAATTTATCGAAACACTAGCTGTTTCCGAAAGCATAAAAATGGAATTGCATGCTATTACCCCGGAAAATTATACAGGAATCGACCTGTTAAACCAGCCATCATGAAGAAATTTTACCGCATCCTTGCCTACATCAAACCGTATTGGGGTTATGCTGTGCTGAACGTTTTGTTCAACCTGCTGACCATCGTTTTTTCGCTTTTCTCACTCACCATGCTGGTGCCGTTTTTGAACCTGCTTTTTGGCACGGAGGCACTGGTAACTGACAAACCGGAGTTCGCACTAAACGCTAATGCGCTGCTCAATTCACTGAACTATCAAATCAGCCAAATCATTATCGAAAAAGGACAGGTAGAAGCCTTGATTTTTATCTGTATCCTGCTGATTACCGCCTTTTTGATGAGAAATATAGGCCGTTTCTTTGCGATGTTTTATATGGCTAACGTGCGTATTGGCGCTGTAAAAGACATCCGCAATGCGATTTACACCAAAATCTTAATTCTCCCGATTTCTTTTTACAACAAAAATCGCAAAGGCGACATCATGGCACGCATCACCACCGATGTGCAAGAGGTGGAATATTCCATCATGAACTACCTGGAAATGCTAGTTCGTGACCCTATTACCATCCTGGTTTATATCGCCTTTATGTTTAGCGTAAGCCCACAACTCACGCTTTTTGTTTTGGTGTTGCTGCCCGTGACCGGCCTATTGATTGGTCATATTGGCAAAAGTTTGCGCCGAAGCTCTAAAGTCGGACAGTCGCGTATGGCCGGCATGCTTTCTACCATCGAAGAGACCATCAGCGGACTGCGTATCATCAAGGCTTTCAATGCGATAAATTATTCTGACGAACGATTTAAAGATCAAAACAGTCAATTTTCACGCTTGATGCTGAGCATATACCGCCGCCGCGATTTGAGCTCACCACTCAGCGAATTTCTTTCGTCAGTAGTGATCGTCATCGTGCTTTGGTTTGGCGGCAAGCTTGTGCTTGGCGATTCTGCCGTTATCGATGCTGCTGATTTTATCGTCTATATATTGGTGTTCTCGCAAATTATTCCGCCGGCAAAAACCTTTGCCCAGGGATTTTATAGCATTCAAAAAGGTATCGCCTCGGCGGAACGTATCTTTGAGATTTTAGATGCTGAGGAAATCATTATCGAGAAAAAAGATGCCAAATCTATTTCCGAATTTAAATCAACAATTGAATACCACGACGTCCATTTTACTTACGATAAGGAACCCGTGCTAAAAGGCATAAACTTTACAGTTAAGAAAGGCAAACTGATTGCGCTGGTTGGCGAGTCGGGTGGTGGAAAATCTACGCTGGCCGACTTGTTGCCACGCTTTTATGATGTGGTTGAAGGTTCGATAACTTTGGACGGACACGACTTGCGCGACTATAAAATTAATGATTTGCGCGCGCTGATGGGCATAGTGACACAGGAGAGTATTTTATTTAACGATTCGGTGTTCAACAACATCGCTTTTGGCAAAGAAGATGCCAACATGGAACAGGTGATTGCCGCCGCAAAAGTGGCCAACGCACACGAATTTATTTCACAGATGGAAAATGGTTATCATACCTTTATTGGCGACCGCGGCATGAACTTATCCGGCGGCCAACGCCAGCGACTTAGCATTGCCCGTGCGGTGCTCAAAAACCCACCGATCTTGATTTTGGACGAGGCTACTTCATCACTTGACACGGAATCAGAAAGGCTGGTGCAGGATGCTTTAGCGAAAATTATGACCAACAGAACTTCTGTGGTAATCGCGCATCGCCTTTCTACTATTCAGCATGCGGATGAAATTATTGTTGTAGCCAAAGGCGAAATCGTGGAAAGAGGCACGCACGAAAGTTTGCTTGTAAATGGCGGAGTGTATAAAAGGCTGCATGAGCTGCAGAGTTTTGGGTAATAGCTAAAAAGTGGATGCTCAGTTTTGAATTCTAAGTGACAAGGTGGATGTTTCAACTAAAAAGCCATCAATTTGATTAAATAACTTATTTTTGCCGCCAAATTATAAACACACTTACGATGGATTTAACAAAGATTGTATCAATCTCAGGAAAACCCGGGCTTTTTGAGGTTACGGGACAGGGAAAAAATAGCGTTGTAGTGGAATCTCTGCTCGATGGAAAACGCTTCCCGGCTTTTGCTCAAGACCGTATGAGTTCGCTGGAAGAAATCAGTATTTTTACTACCACCGAGGACATGCCTCTCAAAGAGGTGTTTAAAAACATCCATGAGAAAATGGGTGAAAAGCTGGATTTTGAAGCCAAAAAACTGACTACCGATGAGCTAAAAGAGAAGTTTGGGAGCGTAGTACCCGATTTTGATGAAGAGGCAGTTTATCCTTCAGATATGAAAAAAGTTTTCAACTGGTACAAATTGCTCACAGAAAAGCAACTGCTCGACTTCACAGAAGAAGCTGAAGAAGAAAAAGAAGAAGCCAAGGAAGAAACACCGGAAACTCCAGAGGATAATACTGAAAATTAACCCTTTATGCTATGAAAAAGTTTTCGAGATAAAATAAATGAAAGTCCCTCAGGGGACTTTTTTTTGAATAAATACCTAGTATCAAAATAAGCTGATCATAAAGTCATTGCCATGTACAAGCTGCTGATTCGTCCGCTTTTCTTTTTATTTGATCCGGAATGGATACACCATGTTGTGGTGAAACTCCTGAAAATTTCTATGGCAATTCCGGGGATGAAATGGCTGGCACGAAAATTCACAACAATAAAACATCCGGCACTGCAACGCGAATTATTCGGGCTGCTTTTTGATAATCCCGTTGGAATTGCAGCCGGTTTCGACAAAAACGCAGCCATATTTGAAGAGCTGGCACAACTGGGTTTTAGCCATATAGAAATCGGCACCGTTACACCCAAAGCGCAACCCGGAAATCCTAAGCCACGACTTTTCAGGTTATCTCAGGATCAAGGTTTAATTAACCGCATGGGCTTCAACAACAATGGTTTGGAAGCGGCGATCAACAAACTCAGGCAGCGTAAAGGCAAGGTAATTATTGGCGGAAATATCGGCAAAAACACCCAAACCGCCAATACCGATGCGGTGGCAGACTATGTCGCCAATTTTGAAGGATTGTTTCCTTATGTTGACTATTTCGTGGTCAATGTGAGCTGTCCTAACATCAGCGACCTGCGCGAATTACAGGACCAGGATGCTCTGATGGGGATTTTGATGGCCATTCAAGAGCGCAACCACCAAAAACCTAATCCAAAACCTGTACTGCTCAAAGTTTCGCCTGACTTGAATGAAAAACAACTTGATGAAGTAATCACTATCATCAAAGATACTGGCATACAAGGCGTTGTGGCTACAAATACAACCGTAAGCCGCGACAGCCTGCAAAAAGATAAATCAACGGCTGAGCGTGCCGGAAATGGTGGCCTGAGCGGCTTGCCGATTCGTGACCGCAGCACAGAAGTTATCCGTTATTTGGCTGAGAAATCAGGCAAAGCTTTCCCGATTATCGGTGTTGGCGGCATATTCACGCCTGCTGATGCACTCGAAAAACTGAGAGCCGGCGCGGATTTGGTGCAGGTTTATACCGGCTTTATCTATGAAGGGCCGCTGATTGCAAAACGGATTAACAAAGCGATTGTAAAAGCAGCAGAAGCTAAAAAATCAACACAAATAAGCTAGTTTCGGGCAATGATATGGTTGATTTCGCTGGCAATCTGC
>Ga0265295_1005639_pt1 | contig 15741 bp, 9 predicted proteins | sample Munlansysbiofilm_FD_192503 | JGI IMG/M metagenome (GOLD analysis project Ga0265295, IMG submission 192503) | Leachate microbial communities from a municipal landfill in Southern Ontario, Canada - Methane capture system biofilm | ecosystem: Engineered > Solid waste > Landfill > Unclassified ... | reverse complement strand
CAAATGGTTTGCGGGAAACCTGCTAAAGGCCATCCGCAAATTCAACATGATTACACCGGGAGAAACTGTGGCCGTGGGTATGTCGGGAGGTATCGACAGCACCGTTTTACTTTATGCACTGGACTATATTAACCGCTATTCGCCACTACATTTTCAACTACTGGCACTTCATGTCGAAACCTTCTCCACAGAAGCCAGCGAACACATAACCGCCTTTGCCCAATCACTTGGCATACCCGTAAAAATATTGTCGGTGACCCGGCAAGGCGATCTTCCGGAAAAAGGAATCTGCTACACCTGCAGTAGGTTAAAAAAAGGAGCCCTGATAAACTTTGCAGAACAGAACCAGATAAAAACCATTGCCTATGGCCACCACGCCGATGATTTCGCGGAAACATTCTTCATGAATCTTTTTGAGCATAAAAAAATTGAAGGACTTAGCCCGGTTAGTCAACTGGCAAAAGGAAATATTGCCTTTATCCGTCCTATGATTTATCTGGAGAAAAAAACCATTGAACGCATGTTTACCCACTTTAAGCTCCCCGACCTCGCCGTTCACTGCAAGTATGAGGAGGAAAATATCCGTAGCCACTACCGCGACTTACTACAGCAGTTTGGTAAAACAGCCCGTTTACAAAAACCAGCAAAACGAATTGTAGAAGCCTGTTATCCAAAAAAAACTCATCATGGAATATAAAGGTCAAAAGGAACTCTATCAGTTTTTTGAAGAACACCATATTTCTTTTCAATATTTCGGGCATAAGGAAGCCGGAACGATCGAGCAAGCATTGGAAGTATGGAAAGGGATAGAGGCAGCGAAATGTAAAAATATTTTTTTCAGAAACCATAAAGGAAACCAGCATTATTTGGTTATCCTTGAACATACGCGTCAACTGGATATTCACCAACTGGAAAAAAATTTAAAACAGGGAAAACTCACTTTTGCCTCCGGGAAACGATTGCTACACCATTTGGGGGTAACCCCCGGATCTGTTTCACCCTTCGGGCTTATCCATGATAAAGACAAACATGTTGTGGTTTTTATTGATAAAGTGCTGGAGGAAGCAGAAAGAATCAGTTTTCACCCAAACGATAACCGCGCTACAGTGGTAGTCAGCAATCACGATTTCAAAAGGTTTCTTAATTTGTGCGGCAATAAATTTGAATACATTGAGCTATACACCTAACGCGGCTGTTCTTTTAACTGATTAAGTTTCCATAAGTCGCGGTAATCCATGCGAATTAAAGGCGATAGAGCGATCCAACCTGTTTTACCAATCTGTTTCTTTAAGGCTTCCAATTCTTTAAGCTGGTTGACTGTATCCGGTTCAATAATGGCGGGAAAACCATTTTCACGAAGCATCAGATTGCGTTTGGCCTTTATCGATAATTCCAGATAGAGACGGATAAAGCAATACATATCGAGCACGACTTCCGACGAAAACCGGTCTTTCACGGAAACAAGGTACGCGCCGGCTTTTGTTGCAAGGAATCCTCCCTGACGCATTTTATTCAACAGTTGCACCTCGGTATCAAATTCTATTTCCAGCCATTGCTGTAATTTTGACTCGCTGTGTTTAAACATCAGCATAACCAGTAGCGGAAACGACACAAAAATAAAAAGGGTGGAAATTACGGGCGAAACCAAAAAATGGTTATATACCGAATGCAACACCACGGCAGGTAAAATACCCCAAAAAAAGCCCCGCGAAGAGGGATAGCCCCGCGAGATGGCACTCAACATCAGAACAGCGAAAAGTGTTGTACCCCCTCCATGCATCAATGCAGTTCCAAAACCCCGCACCATCCAAAGGATTACCCCCGTATTTTCCGCTGTCATTATATAATAAATATTTTCAGCAACAGCAAATCCGGTTCCCACCGCAAATCCATAAATCGCGGCATCAATCATAAAACCGACCTTACGCCGCATGACAAGCAACAGTACCAACCCGGCTTTCAGCAGTTCTTCCACTACAGGCGAAATAAGGCGCGAATAAGGAGTAAACTCCATGCCTAAAAAACCACATAACCAGGTATTAATAAAATAAGCCACTACCGTGGTAAGCATTCCATAGAAGAAACAAACCACAATCGTCCGAACCGAAACCAGTTTAAAACTGTCGATATATATCAAAAACACCAGAAAAAGCACCACAGGCAAAAGACTGACAATAAGGGACATAGGTTATTATTGTTGAATTTCGATCGGATCAGCATACAAAACAACCTGATCATTCGCCACAGTAAACAGTATCTCCTGGCTCAGGTGGTCTTTCATTTTCAGAAAAACAACCGCTGAAAGCGGGCCCTTCGATTCCAGTGCTACCTGTGTATAACCCGTTTGGGCCGCACTATTTTCATTTCCGGTTAAAATCTTAACCGCATAAACAGAAAAAGCGGCAGGATTGAATTCCATCCGTGAAACCACTGCATCCTCACTGTTTACTTCCAACCTGATACTAACCACTTCATTGGAATAACAGACCTCCGCATCTACAGTAGCCTCCGGCGAATGATAAACTAAAGGATAGCAGGTAGAATTCTTCAACATGGAACCAGATAGCAGCTCATTATCAAATGATTGCTTTTGAGAGAAATAAAGGACAGCAAAGCCTGCGATAAGACCGGCCAGAAAAACATAGGCATAGGCCCATTGCGGTGAAACGAAAAAATTTCTCATAGAATTAGTATGTTTTTGTGCGGTACGACTGTATTGATAGGGATCAATAGCCTGAAGCACCCGCGATTTAAGCCGTTCAGGCACTGGCATGGTAGTGGCGTTATTTTTCAGGGTATTATGTAACGCTTTCTCCTGCAGCCACTGCTTGTGTTGCCGGGGATTTCTTCTGAAATACCGCTCTAAATCAGCCTTTTCGCGAGAGTTAAGCGCATCGTCAAACCACTTTTCCAACAGTTTTTGCATTCGGTTTTGAGCTCTCATAGCCTAATCCCTGTTAAGTTTTTCCGTTAATAGTTTCCGGGCTGTAAACAACCTTGATTTTACCCGTTTCGCAGGTACAGATAACACAGCGGCAATTTCAGTGTATGACAATTCCTGATAATAAAACAACAAAATCACCAATCGGTATTTTTCATCCAGGGTATGAATTATCTTTAGCAACTGGTTTTGCTGTTCCGTGGCAATAAATTGTTGCTCGGGCGATGCCACCGTTTCATCATGTATTTCCTCAGCCATCACTGCGCTTGGTTTCTCTTTTTTAATACAGTTCAACGCATGATTCAGTGCCAGCCGGTAAAACCAACTAAAGAATTTGTATTCAGGCGCATATTTCGCAAGGTTATTGTACATTTTAATAAAAGCTTCCTGTGTCAAATCTGCAGCCACCTCATAATTGCCGCATAAACGGTACATCAGTTGAAAGATGGGATGTTCATAGCGTTCATAAAGGATTCCAAATGCGCCGGATACGCCCTTAAGAATCTGTTCAATAAGCTGCTGATCCTCCCTGTTCTCCTTCATAAATACCATTTTTACCCTTGAAAGTTGGTTTGAAAATGTTAAAAAATAAAAACATAGAAACTATTTCTTCCGTAGCTCAAAATTCTGTCCCAGGTATACCTTACGAACCTGTTCATCGCCTGCCAGTTCCTCAGCCGTCCCTGATTTCATCACAGCGCCTTCGAACAGCAGATAGGCCCGGTCGGTAATCGAAAGAGTTTCATGCACATTGTGGTCAGTAATCAGAATACCAATATTTTTATCTTTCAAACGGGCAACTATGTTCTGAATATCTTCGACTGCAATTGGGTCGACACCGGCAAAAGGTTCGTCGAGCAGAATAAATTTTGGGTCTACAGCCAGGGCACGGGCTATCTCAGTGCGGCGGCGTTCTCCCCCTGAGAGGGTTATTCCCTTACTTTTTCGCACATGCTGCAAGCCAAACTCCACCAGCAACGATTCCAGCTTGTGTTCCTGCTCCTGTTTTTTTAACCCCGAAAACTCGAGAACAGCGCGAAGATTATCTTCCACACTTAAACGCCTAAAAACCGAAGCCTCCTGTGCCAGATAGCCAATACCCAACTGCGCACGACGATACATCGGTAGCTCCGTAATATCCATATCATTCAGGTATACACGGCCTGAAAAAGGTTTTATCAATCCCACAATCATATAAAAAGAGGTGGTTTTCCCTGCTCCGTTGGGACCCAGCAACCCCACAATCTCCCCTTGCTTCACAGTGATAGAAACATCCTCCACCACTGTTCGTGAACGATACTTTTTATAAAGCGACTCTGTACGCAATAACATGCTCATACTTCTTCCCCAATTAATTCTTCCCAAAATTCCACCGCCTTCCGCATGTGTGGAATCACAATGGTACCCCCAACCAGTACAGCAATCGACATCGCTTCGAAAAGCTCATCCTTTGATACATGCTGTTCATTACAGGCGATCAAATGATATCGGACACAATCGTCGCAGCGCAATACCATGGAAGTAGTCAGACCGATCAACTCCTTGGTTTTCACGGGAAGGAACCCTTCACGGTATGTGTTGGCATCGACATTATACAAGCGTTTGATTACCTTATTATCTGCAGCAAGAATTTTTTCATTCATGCGGGCCCGGTAGGCATTAAACTCATCCAACATTTTTCCCATAATGTTTTGATTAGATTATTCCTTCTTTAAGAATGTCATGTAAATGAATCACGCCCAGATACTGATCATTATCGACTACCAATAACTGGGTGATCGATCGTTGGTTCATTATTTCCAGTGCTTCGGAGACCAGGCTGGAAGATTCAATTGTTTTGGGTGTTTTGCTCATAATATCAGCTGCTGTAACCCTTTCAAAGTCCATTTTACGGTGTAGCATACGCCTCAGGTCGCCATCGGTGATTATTCCGGATACACTACCTCCGGCGGTTAAAACGGCGGTACAACCCAAGCGGCGTGCGGAGATTTCAATAATTACTTCCGCCAATGGCGTGGATTCCTTAACCGCCGGTTTTTCATTTGCGGGATAAAGATCTGCCACACGCAGGTACAATCGTTTTCCAAGCGCACCACCCGGATGCACACGGGCAAAATCGGCTGTGGTAAACCCCCGGCATTCCAGCAAGGCTACCGCCAGTGCATCGCCCATCACCAACTGTGCCGTTGTGCTTGAAGTAGGGGCCAGGTTATTGGGACAGGCCTCTTTCTTCACCGAGGTATCGAGTACAATATCGGCCTGCAACGCAAGATACGAAGTTGGATTGCCGGTTATTCCAACCAACAGGTTACCCCGACCCCGCAGCAGAGGCAGTAGCACTTTAATTTCCGGAGTATTTCCACTTTTACTCAAACAAATGATAATGTCCTCTTTACGGATCATTCCCAAATCACCGTGAATGGCATCAGCGGCATGCATAAACATGGCAGAAGTTCCGGTAGAGTTAAAGGTAGCCACCATTTTGCCTGCAATGCTTGCGCTCTTTCCGATTCCGGTTACAATAAGACGGCCTGACATCGCCAATATGGCACGAACACAGCGCACAAAGCCTTCGTCAAGTAAATCGCTGAGATGGCGTATTGCTTCCGACTCCTCTGCAATGGTTCGTTTGCCCGCGCTTAAAATCTGCGTATCTGAATAAGTTGTAGTGGCATTCATAAAATAAATTTATAAGGGTATAGCAATAACGCAATTTCGTGGTTCATGGTATACTAAACCAGCAGCAATTCCAGGTTATCGACCAAACGACTGGCGCCTATTCGGAACAAATCGGGCGTAAGCCAGTTCATGCCCAGTACCTCCTGAACGATAGAAGCATAGGCGAGTGCATCATCCGGGGTTGAAATGCCACCGGCAGGTTTTATTCCCACTTTTTCACCGGTTTTCCGGAAGTGGGTCATAACCACCTCAGCCATCACGCGAACAGCCTCCAGCGTAGCGGCAGGCATTGATTTCCCTGTGCTGGTTTTGATAAAGTCAGCTCCAGCGGCTATGGCCAGTTCAGCGGCCAGACGGATATGCCCGGGTGTCTTCAGTTCTCCTGTTTCCAGGATCACCTTAAGATGTGCTTTACCGCATGCTTTTTTTATGGCTACCAGTTCCGCTTTTACCTCCTCGTAACGACCTTCAAGAAACATTCCACGATTAATAACCGCGTCAATCTCGTCAACCCCTTGTTCGGCAGTCCATTGTACTTCCAAAACCTTGGTTTCCAGGGGTGACTGGCCTGAAGGGAAAGCACCTGCCACACATGCCGTTAGTATTCCCGAGCCGGCAAGCTTAGCCTTGACCTGAGCTGCGAAAGGCGGATAGACACAAATGGCTGCGGGATGGCCCTGACCGTTATTTTTCTTTTGAAGATTTAATGCTTTTTGACAGAGCGCATCCACCTTTGCGCGGGTATCGTCGCCTGAAAGGGTGGTAAGATCGACGAAGGAGAGGAGTTGCTTTACGGTATGCTTATCCATAGTAAAAATTTTTACAAAGGTAATGAATTGGGGATAAAAAAAACGTGCCCTTATAAGGGCACGTTTTTTTCATAATTCAAAAAATCGATTTAGGGTTTAAGAAAAACAGCAACAGAACTGCTTGTTCCTGTGCCCCATGAAATGCCATCATTTGAATATTGAAATTCCAGATCACCAATTGAATTGATGACAAACCGCCAGTAGTGAGTTCCATTGGAGAGGATAATTGCACCACTAAACGTAGCCGTTGCATTGACCCTAAGATCACCATTCACGGTAGCTGATGCCGTTGTCAACTCATTGGCCACCATATCACCGGCAATCATATGTGTTGACGACACGGTAGTTGCAGTAATCCCTGCCACCCCAGTCAGGTTACCCCCGGTGAGGGTAGCCGTACCGTCGGTGAAGGTAGTTCCGGTTATTGCATCACCATAGATATTGCTCAAATCACCAACGGCACCAACAACTCCATCAAAATAACCACCTGTTTCAATATTTCCGGTGGTTGTCAGTGTTGAAATACCGGATAAGGCAGCGGTTCCAAAGCGAAGGTCATTATTGCTTTCAGAAATCACACCATAACCAGCAGTGGTTCCGTCGATAGTGATGGAGTTACCGGAAGTGATGGTACCGGCAACATATACATCACTGGCAGCATAGACATTTCCATCCTGATTAGCCTCAAATTTCAGAACGCCATCTTCAATAATCCGAAGATGTGCATCCGAAACATCGGAGGAAGTAGCGCCAGCAAAAGATGTAGCATCATTGGAAACGCCACTTAACCAACGTGTGCCATCATGGGTCATAAGAACACGATTTGCACCTGCATCACGAACAATAAGCGATCCTTTTCCAGTGGATGCCATACCCATCAATACTAAGTTATTATTAGAAGCATCAAATGTTTCAAGAAAACCTTCATGGCTTCCGCCATGCCCAAACTCAAGAATAATTCCTCCTGAAGGATTTTTCACCCGGAAACTATGATCACCTTCCAACACCATTTCATCAGCGAAAGTTGAAGTTCCACTCACTGTGAGCGCTGCATTTACCGCTACACCATTTCCAAAAACATCTCCCTCCGAGTCAACCCCAAAAACCGTTGTATTATCTGTTATTACCGATAAACGGGCCTCATTATTGGCACTTACGTTCGCAAAGGACATCATTACCCCATGAGATGTTGTATTACCCGCTCCAACTGTCCATTGGTTCCCATCATTGGCCATCCAGGCACCTAAACCTGTAGCATCAAATGCAGAAACTGCACCTAAATCATTATACATTCCTATTGTAACCAATTCGTTACCAGCATTATCCCAGGTTTGGACAAACCCTTCATGGCTTCCGCCATCTCCCAATTCCACGATCCTGTTCCCATTTTCATTCGCTATGGTAAACTGGAAATCTCCGCCTGTAAGAAGAATGTCGTTATTGAATTCAGCAGCCCCGGAGACATTCATTGCTCCCTGAATATAGGTGGGAACACCTTCTTGAGCAATATAAACTGCTGATGCAGTAGAAGTTCCAAGATACAAATATTCTCCAGCATCCATCCAGAAATCATTTTTGGCCTTAAACTCAATGTCTGATGCGGTGCCAAATAGTTTTGCACCTCCGATCAGGACCGTTTCAGAACCTGAAACAACAGAAATCATATTTGCAGCCAGATCAACTTCGCTGGTTGCATTCTCCTTACCCAGTTTAATCTCTCTAGCTCCATCATCATAACCAATTTGAATATTACCAGCAGCATTATTTGTTCCAATACCGATAGCAGTAGTCGAACCTTTAGCCGCCGTACCGTTGATATAAACTGAAATACCGTCGATAGTTACATTTCCTGTCGCTGCATTGAAAGAAAGATCACCACTGGATGTATTGAAGTTAGAAGCGGCATCCGCATCAAAGCTAATGGCTCCATATACATCAAAATCTACCCCGGAATCTCCTGAAGTACCATTGACGTCAAACTGTTCATTTTCAGCCAGATCGATTTGTGTGGCATCGAGTGTAGTTTGTCCATCAACATCAACAGTGGATTTAAACCAGGCAGCTTCAGAAACGGTTAACGTTCCATGATTATAGGTATTTCCCCCTATATCCAAGTCTCCTCCGATATTAGTTAAGGCATCGAGCCAGGTATTAATATCAACCGAATAACCTGTACCCGCATCAATGTAAACGCCCTCACTACCAAAAGATTCAATTACCTTAGCATTGTTGCTAATCCATTCTGCCGCAGTTAGATTCAAATTACGCCCTGATTCAATCGTTACATCACTGGTTGTTGTAATAACCATATGCTGACCTGAAACAATAGTTACATCACTATTTGTTGATTCAAGACGAATTCCATCAGCAGCAGTTGCGTAAATATTTGCTGCATCGATGGCAACATCGCTGGCAGCCTCGAGGTCAATACCCCCGTTTGATGTTAACTGGATGGCAGCAGCTGTTCCCGTTCCTGATGCTGCATCTTGAATACCGGAAGCATTAAGAAGAATCTGGTCTCCTGCCGTTATCAGTACATCCTGACCCCCGTCGATATCCACATCAGTTCCGGCGTTGATAGCAACAATAGCAGCAGTTGACGTTAATTCAAGATTACCTGTACTTACAGTGAAGTTTGAGGTGGTTACTGCACCAAAACTAATGGCAGCTGTTGCATCACCCGTTATATTAGTTGCGTCCATATCAATATCTGCATCGGCTAACAACGTAGTATTGCCGTAAGAATGGGTATTTATCGTATTACTTCCCAGATTAATTTCCTGAGTAAACCCTGCATTAGACTCATATTGACCGATGTTTATAATGCGCTGGCCTTCATCGTATCCTACATGAATATTCCCATTCGTATTATCGGTACCGATACCCACAGCCATGTTCGTTCCTTTGGCTGCGTCAACACCATTTATATAGACGGTATTGGCGTCGACGTAAATATCTTTTGCGGCCTGAATATCAATACCCCCCACGACAGCGTTCACACTGATGGCGGCTGTAGGACGGGTATTTTCATCGATCGTCTGGACGCCAAGTTGTGCGTTACCACTGTTTACAGAAGAAACGAGCCCGATATAACCGTTTACATCAGCCATTATGCCATTATTCGATGCGGAAGAATAGCCCTCTCCATCATGGATCAGAAATTCACCGTCATTGACATCAATGGTGGTTTGATCGAGGAAGCTATGTCCGTTAACATAAAAATCCTTATAAATATATCCTCCGCCATTTACTTTAAACGCACCGTCACCAATCAGATGATTCGGGCTTTCGCCGGCGTTCATGGTTTTTGTCACCGTAGTAATGGCATTCAGGTTCAATATATCCGTATCAAATTCACCGTAAATCAGTGCTACATCGCGGCCATTGGTAAGGTTTGCACCCCGGTCGTTGGCGATATATAATTTATTGGAACCAGTTTCCCAGTATCCGGCTTCATTCCCGATGAAAGTATTCTGAATCCCGTCGGTATTGGTATATCCGGCCTGGAACCCGATAAAAGCATTGCGGTAACCGGAAGTGGTATTGTAACCGGCCAGGTTACCAATATAGGTATTGGCTTCACCGGTTGACATCTGGTAACCCACATTTGCACCAATCAGCACATTACTTGAACCACTGGCGGAGTTATAACCGGCGTTTATACCTATATAGGTATTGTTACTTCCATCCGAGCTGCTAAAACCGCTTCGGGCACCAATGAAGGTGTTCCCGCTGTTAAGCTGCGAGGCTCGGCCGCTGGCTGCACCAATAAAAGTATTCTCACTTCCATGTGCATTCAATAAACCGGCTTCATTACCAATATAGAGGTTATTCGAACCGGAAATATTAGCTTTACCCGCCGAATTACCAATAAAGAGGTTATTAATACCGGAAGTAGTGTTATGCCCTGCGAAAGAGCCCACAAAAGTATTTTTCCCATCCGAGTTTAACTGATTGATTCCACTGCCTTCGCCAATGGCCAGGCTTTTACCCATTACTTCAAGCACTCCTTTTTGCGGAATCCGCAACACTTCGATGCCACTCTGGAAAATATGAATTTTATCCTCGTCTGCGGTAGCCTCTACGGTAACATAGGTATCCTGATCATCATCAAAGATCCAGTGACTATTCTGGTCGATCAGATTAAAGTTACTTTCAATATCCGAAGCATTGGAGGCAATCAAAACCGTATTAGTTTGAATCAATCCCAGATTAGCGGTAATGTTATCCGCATTGGTTTTAATCTGAGCATCGAGAAGTTCATCAGCATTGTAAAGACTTGTTGCTGTACTTATGTAGTTCAATGATTTAGTAATTCCGCCGGGATATGTTCCGTCCGGATTTAATCCGGCACCCTGTTGCGTAACATCCAGCTCATCCTGCACATTTTGAATATCGGATGCATTTTGTGCAATGGCCACCACATTAACGGCAATACTGCTGGCATTATCTGCAATAAGGCCGGCATTAACAGCGATTGCAGCTGAATTAGTAGCAATATTCAATGCATTCAAGTCAATTGCCATTTCATTCGTATAGATGGCTTCATCCAGCAATAAATCAGCACCATAAAGACTGGAGGCCGTATTCAGGTAATGGGAACCCGATTTAACGAGAAGCCCCGGATAAGAACCGTCATCGGTCAGTCCGGCACCCGCCTGCGTATTATCCAGTTCAACCCGAACATCAATAATTGCATCAGAATTTATGGCAATATTGTTGGCATTAATGCCAATGGCCGTTTCATTGAGATAAATCGCCTGATCGAACAATTCATCGGCATTAAACAGGCTGCCCGCATCTTGCATGTAATGATAAGCATACTTGGTTGCATTCAGCGGATAGGATCCGTCGCTATTTAAGCCGGCTCCTTCTTGTGTCTCATCCAACTCGCTCTGTACATCCTGAATATCGGATGCATTTTCCTGAATAAGATAAAAATTAGCGAGGATATCGTCTGTATTCTGAAGGATAGCCGCAGAATTAGTGGCAATATTCAAGGCATTCACATACAAGGCCGCATCGAGAAGTTCATCGGCATGGTAGAGGCTTGAGGCGCCTGTAATATACACATGGTTTTGTATGTCTCTGGCCGTTGAAGGGTAGGAACCATCGTCTTCCAGTCCGGCACCCACCTGTGTGTCATCCAATTCACCCTGCAGGGCATTGATTGCGGGTGTATGATCACCCCAGCCAAAGGCGGTATTCCAGTCAGAAATATTGAAGGTAGTAATGCCTGCAGCAGCAGATTGAATAAAAAACGGATCGGTTTCTGAATAGGTAGTAAGGTATCCCTGTGTTGAATGATCACCCCAGAGATACGCGGTATTCCAGTGGGTAACTTCACTGGAAGTGATTCCGGCTGCGGGAGACCCCATAAAATAGGGATCGGTTTCTGAAAAGGTAGTAAGGTATCCCTGCGTTGCATGATCACCCCAGAGATACGCGGTATTCCAGTCACCCACATCGGAAGCTGAAATAGTGGAAGCAATCGATGCACCGAAAATTGGATCGGATTCAATAAAGGAGGTCAGGTAACCTGCATCGTGATGATCACCCCAGCTATAGGCGGTATTCCAGTGGGTAACTTCACTGGAAGTGATTCCGGCTGCGGGAGACCCCATAAAATAGGGATCGGTTTCTGAATACGTTGTAAGATATCCTTCATCATGGTGATCACCCCAGAGATACGCGGTATTCCATTCGCTAACATCGGAAGCTGAAATAGTGGAAGCAATCGATGCACCGAAAATCGGATCGGATTCAATAAAGGAGGTCAGGTAACCTGCATCGTGATGATCACCCCAGCTATAGGCGATATTCCAATTAGTAACTTCACTGGAAGTGATTCCGGCTGCGGGAGACCCTGTAAAGTAAGGATCGGCTTCTAGGGTAAGATACCCGACAGAAGCGTGATTTCCCCAGCTATAGGCGGCATTCCAGGAATTAATCAAAACATTGTTGATCCCTTGAGCAGGGTGGGAGGAAAAAACCGGGTCAGTTTCGTCGGTGAGAAAGCCAGCATCTTCCAATGCCTCAATACGCGTGGAATGGTCGGTAATGGTAGTGCCGAAAACCGTAATGGTAGATTGAATGGAAACCATTTCCAATAACAAGGCATCAATATACGCTGTATTCTCGTCGACCTGAGCCGCATCAGCAAGAACCACCGAACTGCCGGAGCCCACAGTCAGCAAACCTTCGCTAAGGGTTGCCACATTACCGGCATTCATAGCATAAGGTACGCTGGTTAAATTATTCGTTCCGAGTTCCACATATCCGCTGCCAAAATCGATTTCAATTTTAATCTTGGGATCCGCATACGAGAAACCGATAAATTCGGCCGGTAAAAGGTCAGCGGCAATATTTATCAACCCGAAATCATTTGTGATGACCGTATATTCCTGGGATGAAACCACAGTTTCGTTATCCAGAAAGGTCATTTTTACAGTGACTGACTGATCAGCAACCACATTTCCGCTCACATCGCGGACTATGGCCTGATAATTAAATGTACTTGGCACTTGTTGTTGTGCAACGGCAGAAAACGCCATGGCAACCAAAACAAAGGCGGCCAAAAAACGAGTAAGTCTTCGTTTTTCCATAATGATAAGATTAAATTATTAAATTAATCAGTTGTTTATCTTCTATCTGTAACACACTGCAAATTAACTAATTAAACAAAAATACGACAGGTACAGCCTTGTACCGCACTCACTTAATTATTGCTTTTCCAGCATGACTATTTTCTTAGCGTTAGGTTATCAGGCTATTCACCTGACTATTATTGCTTTTATTCCAAGGTATAAAATTACGCATTTTTCATTAAAAAAGTAGCGCCACAACGTTTTTTTACAAAAAAAAAAACATTTTTTCAATATTAGCGCCATTCTCCTCCCATATCGTCTATACCTATTTAAAAATCAGAAACATATATAAACAAAAGGAGCTAAGATTATTGGATAAAAGAATGCAAAGGGATAACCGCAGAAGGAAATAATTCTATATTTGCAACCCGAATAGTGGTACAGGCTGGATTTCAACCCTCAAAACCCTTAGGATTTAAGATTTTTTTTAAATTTGTTTATATTGGAAAATAATCCGATATTCATCGGCGAAACGCTGATTGTTGTGCTATAAAAAAAATAGCAGTAAAAAATAATAAATAATGGATGTTAAGGAACAATACTCTCTGCACGATCTGTTAAAAAGGATTTTCGGTTTTGAACAATTCAAAGGAAACCAGGAAGCGATCATAAAAAATATGCTGGCCGGACAGGATACATTTGTGATTATGCCTACCGGTGGAGGCAAATCCATGTGTTATCAGCTTCCTGCCCTTATCAGCGAAGGTACAGCCATCATCATTTCGCCCCTGATCGCATTGATGAAGAACCAGGTGGATAATATCCGCAACTTCGGGCAGGAAAAAGCCATCGCCCATGTAATGAACAGCAGCCTGTCGAAAGCAGAGCTCGCAGAAGTACGTCAGGATTTAACAGAAGGGAAAACAAAACTTCTGTATGTGGCTCCGGAATCACTGACCAAAGAGGAAAATGTTGAATTTCTGAAACAGATAAAAATTTCATTTTATGCGATCGACGAAGCACATTGCATTTCCGAATGGGGTCATGACTTCCGTCCCGAATACCGGAGAATACGCCCGATTATCAACGCTATCGGGCAAAAAGTACCCGTAATTGCCCTTACGGCCACTGCCACGCCCAAGGTACAGCAGGATATCCGAAAAAACCTGGATATGGCAGAGGCTACTCTTTATAAATCGTCGTTCAACAGAAAAAACCTCTACTACGAAGTAAAACCCAAAACCAAAGAGGTCGTAAAAGACATTATCCGCCTGATCAAGCAACACCCCCATAAATCGGGCATCGTCTATTGCCTGAGCCGCAAAAAAGTGGAAGAACTGGCCGAAACACTGGTGGTCAATGGAATAAAGGCACTACCCTACCATGCCGGGCTGGATTCAGCCACCAGAAAAGAAAATCAGGATAAGTTCCTCATGGAAGAGGTCGATGTCATCGTGGCTACCATCGCCTTTGGGATGGGGATTGACAAACCGGATGTGCGGTTCGTGATTCATCACGATATTCCCAAAAGCCTGGAAGGATATTATCAGGAAACCGGCCGCGCAGGCCGCGACGACGGCGAAGGGAGATGCATCACTTTCTATAGCTATGACGATATTATCAAACTGGAAAAATTTATGAAAAATAAAGGCGTAGCTGAACAGGAAATCGCCCGCCAGCTGCTCCAGGAAACCGTCGCCTACGCTGAATCTGCCATCTGCAGAAGAAAACAATTACTCCACTATTTTGGAGAAGAATTTCATGAAGATAATTGCCATAATTGCGATAATTGCCTTCATCCTAAAACACAATTCAACGGAAAGGAAGATGTTAAAAAAGCACTTCAATGTGTCATTGAAGCCCATGAATTATTTAAATCCAATCATATAATCAATATTATTCTGGGGAAAAATTCTGCCAGTCTGAAGTCGTATAAACACGACGAATTAAAATCGTTCGGAATTGGCAGCGAAAAAAATGAGAAATACTGGAATGCCATAATCCGCCAAAGCTTAATATTAGGATTGCTTGAAAAAGACATTGAAATGTACGGAACCCTGTTGGTGCCGCCCAAAGGGCGGGAATTTCTCCAGAACCCCTATACCGTTATGCTCACCGAAGACCACGACTACGAACAACAAGGATCCGATGCCGAACACGATGCCATAGGAAAAACGGGAGGTACCGACAAAAACCTTTTCCGGATGCTGAAAGATCTGCGAAAAGATATTTCAAAAAAAGAAAACCTCCCTCCTTTTGTCATTTTTCAGGATCCCTCACTGGAAGATATGGCCATACAGTACCCGATAACAAACGAAGAATTATTAAATATCACCGGGGTAGGGACAGGAAAAGCCAACAAGTACGGCAAACCCTTTCTGGAACTGATTAAAACCTACGTAGAAGACAACGAGATTATTCGTCCTAACGACATGGTAGTAAAATCGGTAGTGAATAAGTCGGGACTAAAAGTATATATTATTAAAAGTATCGACCGAAAAATGTCGCTTGAGGATATCGCCATTGCAAAAAGTATTACAGTAACCGAACTGCTCTCTGAAATCGAACGGATTGTCGAAAGTGGAACCCGCCTAGACTTGTCCTATTACGTGGATGAATATGTCGATGCCGATCATCAGCTTGATATTTTGGATTATTTTCAGGAGGCAGAAAGCGACAGCATTGAAGAAGCTTTGCAGGAGCTTGGTGAAAATGAATTTACAGA
>Ga0265295_1005638_pt1 | contig 15743 bp, 15 predicted proteins | sample Munlansysbiofilm_FD_192503 | JGI IMG/M metagenome (GOLD analysis project Ga0265295, IMG submission 192503) | Leachate microbial communities from a municipal landfill in Southern Ontario, Canada - Methane capture system biofilm | ecosystem: Engineered > Solid waste > Landfill > Unclassified ... | reverse complement strand
CTCCATCTCGAACAGGCGCTGATATTGCTTGACCAGCGCGTTCTTGGGCTTGGACAGGATATCGACCAGCGCTTCCTCGTCCAGATCGGTCAATGTCGCCAGAACCGGCAGGCGGCCGACGAATTCCGGGATCAGCCCGAATTTCAGCAGATCTTCGGGTTCCACCTCGCGCAGGACGTCACCGGTTTTACGTTCGTCGGGCGAACGCACATCCGCGCCGAAGCCGATCGACGTGCCCTTGCCGCGCGCGGAGATGATCCGTTCCAGCCCCGAGAAAGCGCCGCCGCAGATGAATAGGATGTTGGTGGTGTCCACCTGCAGGAATTCCTGCTGCGGATGCTTGCGCCCGCCCTGGGGCGGCACCGAAGCGATGGTGCCTTCCATGATCTTCAGCAGAGCCTGCTGAACGCCTTCGCCGGACACGTCGCGGGTGATCGACGGGTTGTCCGATTTGCGGCTGATCTTGTCCACCTCGTCGATATAGACGATGCCGCGCTGGGCGCGTTCGACATTGTAGTCGGCGGCCTGCAGCAGCTTCAGGATGATGTTCTCGACGTCCTCGCCGACATAGCCGGCCTCGGTCAGGGTCGTGGCGTCGGCCATGGTGAAGGGCACGTCCAGAATCCGCGCCAGCGTCTGCGCCAGCAGCGTCTTGCCGCACCCCGTCGGGCCAACCAGCAGGATGTTGGATTTCGCGATCTCGATATCCGAGCTTTTGCCGGCAGCGCCCAGTCGCTTGTAGTGGTTATGGACCGCGACCGAGAGCACGCGCTTGGCGTGTTCCTGACCGATGACATAGTCATCGAGCACGGTGCAAATATCGCGGGGGGACGGAACCCCCTCCTGCGAGCGCACGAGATGGGTCTTGTGCTCCTCGCGGATGATGTCCATGCACAACTCGACGCATTCGTCGCAGATGAATACGGTCGGGCCGGCGATCAGCTTGCGCACCTCATGCTGGCTTTTGCCGCAAAAGGAACAATAAAGCGTGTTTTTTGAATCGCCGTTGCTGGGCTTCGTCATCGGTACTCCGTGGCTAAAACGGCCGCCGCTGGGCATGTTAGTCCCTTGGCGCACCGCAGCACAATGCAAAATATAGGCTGGACACAAGCGTTCAAGCCACTTCCGGACGGAAACGAGATCAGTCGCGTCCGCCGAAAGGGCTGTCCCAGGAGTCCTTTTCGCCTTTTACGATCAGGCGGTGGCCGCTCCATCCGCCGGCACCGGCCGTTGGGTGACAACCTCGTCGATCAAACCGAACGCTTTGGCGTCCTCGGCGGTCATGAAATTGTCGCGCTCCATCGCCCGTTCGATGATGTCGAGCGGCTGACCGGTGTGCTTGACATAGATATTGTTGAGCCGTGCGCGCATGGCCAGAATTTCGCGCGCATGGATCTCGATATCCGTCGCCTGCCCCTGCGCACCGCCCGAAGGCTGGTGGATCATGACCCGGGCGTTCGGCAAAGCGAAACGCTTCCCGGCAGCGCCCGCCGCCAGCAGCAGCGACCCCATCGAGGCCGCCTGGCCGATGCACACCGTCGAAACGTCGGGGCGGATATACTGCATGGTGTCGTAGATCGCCATGCCCGAGGTCACCACCCCGCCCGGCGAATTGATATAGAACGCGATATCCTTGGTCGGATTTTCCGATTCCAGGAACAAGAGCTGTGCGCAGATCAGCGAGGCCGCCTGATCGTAGACCTCGCCGGTCAGGAAGATGATCCGTTCCTTCAAAAGGCGCGAATAGATGTCATAAGCCCGCTCCCCGCGATTGGTCTGCTCGACCACCATGGGAACCAGGGTGTTCATGTAAAGCTCGATGGGATCCCGATCTTTCATCCAATTCGTCCTTTTGCAATCCGCTGCCCGATGCGGGCGCCGCACATTCCGAAAGAAACCTTACGCCTCCTCGGCGGAAGCCTTCTTCTTGCGCGCCTTGGGCTTGGCCGGAGCCGCTTCTTCCGCCGCCTTCCCGGAATCGGTCGCGTCGGGGTCCCGGCGCAACTCCTCCACGGTCACGGTGCGATCCGCTACCTTGGCCATTTCGAGAATGAAATCGACGACCTTTTCCTCGAACACAGGCGCACGCAGATTATTTAGAGCGTCCTGGTTCTTTTGGAAGTACTCGAATACCTGTCGTTCCTGACCGGGGAACCGGCGCGCCTCGTTCATAACCGCGCGGTTCAGATCTTCCTGGGTCACGGTGACGTTGTTGATGCGGCCGATTTCGGCCATCACCAGCCCAAGCCGCACACGGCGTTCGGCGATGCGACGATATTCCGCCTTCAGCTCGTCATCGCTTTTGCCGGCGTCGGACGGATCGATATGGTTCTGGGCGCGTTCCTGCTCGAACTGCTTCCAGATGCCTTCGAATTCGGACTCGACCATGCCTTCGGGGACGCCGAAATCGTGACCGGCGGCCAACGCATCGAGCAAGGCCCGCTTCAGATGGGTGCGCGACAGCGCGCCATAGTCGCGTTCGATTTCCGCCTTGAACGCGTCGCGCAGTTCCTGCAGCGTTTCCAGCCCGACCGCCTTGGCGAGTTCGTCGTCCAGCGCCGCCGGCTTTGGCGCACGCACTTCATGCACGGTGACGTCGAATTCGGCGGCTTTGCCAGCCAGGGTTTCGGCGCCGTAATTTTCGGGGAAGGTCACGGTGACGACACGCGTATCGCCGGCCTTGACGCCCTGAAGCTGATCCTCGAACCCGGGGATGAAGGTGTTCGAACCCAATTCCAGATTGAAGCCCTCGCCCTTGCCGCCATCGAACGGCACGCCGTCCAGCTTGCCCAGGAAATCGATCACGGCGATATCGCCCTTGCCAGCCGCGTGATCGGCCGGCAAAGCTTCGGTGCCGCCGTTGCGCTGGGCCAGATTCTTGAGCCCCTCTTCGATCTGCTCGTCCGACACCGGCGCAACCATCCGCTCCAGCGACAGGCTGCCCAGATCCATCACGGCGAAATCGGGCAGCGCCTCGACCGCCACGCTGAATTCCAGGTCGGAACCATCCTCGAAGGAGGTCACTTCGACCTTGGGGTGCATGGCGGGACGAATCTTCTTTTCGTCGATGGCCTTGCGGGCGCCCTCATTGACGATGTCTTCGAGCACCTCGCCCAGTACGGCCTGGCCGTACTTCTTCTTCAGCAGGCCCTGCGGCACCTTGCCCGGACGGAACCCCGGCAGCCGGACGGTGCGCCCGACCTCGGCCAGACGATCCTCGACCTTCTTCTGGATGGATTCGGAAGGAACGACGACCTTGAACTCGTGCTTAAGGCCGTCGGCGCTCAATTCGGTTACCTGCATCAGAACTCTCTATATTAAAGGTGCCACGACATCGGAACGAAGCGGTCAGCCGCCCTATTCATTACATCCTCGATCCAGGGCGGCAAGGCCAACTCCGGCGGAGAACCGCCGAATGGTGCGGGCGAAGGGACTCGAACCCCCATGGCTTGCGCCGCTAGGACCTAAACCTAGTGTGTCTACCAATTCCACCACACCCGCGAAAGGCGCGATGACGCCGCCTGCCGCCCGGTCAAGGCGGTGTCTATAGCATAGACGCCTTTGTTGAAACAGCGCAAATCCGCTCCCTTCCAGAGCCGACATTTTTCAAGCGCGCCGTTGCTTTTCTTGCTAGAATCGAGGCAAGGGCAAACATCCAGGTTCGAACCGCATTCTTAACGTCTTAATAAATAAAATTTTATCAAAGATCGGATTGAACCCCGATCGCATTGGGCTATTTTCATCAACTACTCTCATCCCCGTAAGGACTGATCATGTCTGACGATTTTGACCGTGGGGTACGTCTCGGTTTTCTGAACATAGATGAACGTACGCGCGAAGCTCTACGCGAATTCCGCCCTTTGCTGGTCCGCCATATCGACCAGGTGCTGGAAGATTTCTACATCCACGTCAAACATTCGCCCGCGGCAGCCGTCTTTCATGATCAGGCGTCGATGGATCGTGCGCGGCGGCAACAAAAGCAGCATTGGCTGGACAATGTCTTCAGCGGCAGCTTCAACGACGCCTATTTCGCCGAAGTGACGAAAATCGGCAGGGCGCATGTTCATGTCGGTCTGGAGCCGCGCTGGTACATCGCCGGCTACTGTTATGTCGTCAACATTCTGGTCGGCATCGCCATTCAGAATTACCGCAAGAAGCCGGAACGCCTGCAGGAAATCATTCAGGCCATCAACAAGGCTGCGTTCCTGGACATGGATCTCGCCATCTCTGTCTATCATGATCTGAGCCAGCGCGAAGAAACCGCGAAGGCCATGCAGCGTCATATCGACGCCTTTGAACGCGATGTGCGCTCCGTTCTGACGGTCGTGTCTTCCGCCGTGACCGATCTTTACAGCACGGCTCAGAACATGGCGACCACGGCCGATGGAACGATGAGCTTTTCCTCGACCGTTTCGCATGCCGCCGAACAGGCGTCGGAGAATGTCCAGACCGTCGCCGCCGCGACCGAGGAACTCAGTTCTTCGATCCAGGAAATCGGTCGTCAGATCACAGAATCCGCGCGTGTCGCCAGCAGCGCCGTCGAGGAGGCGGACAAGGTCAATAATCTGGTCATGGGCCTGGCGGACGCCGCCGGCAAGATCGGCGACGTCGTCAAGCTGATCAACGACATCGCCAGCCAGACCAATCTGTTGGCTCTGAACGCCACCATCGAGGCTGCACGTGCCGGCGACGCCGGCAAGGGATTCGCCGTGGTGGCCGGAGAGGTGAAGAACCTGGCCAACCAGACTGCCAAGGCCACCGACGAAATCAGCGCGCAGATCGCCGCCGTCCAGAACGCGACCAAGGATGCGGTCAGCGCCATCCGGGATATCGGCGCCACCATCACCAAAATCAGCGGCATCACGGCGGCCATCGCCACCTCGATCGAGGAACAAGGCGCTGCGACCCAGGAAATCGCCCGCAACATTCAGGAAGCCGCGCGCGCCACGGGCGATGTCACCGACACCATCTCGCATGTCACGACCGCTGCCGGAGAAACCAAGGATGCGGCCCGTGACGTTCTTGGGGCCGCAGAGAAATTATCTAAACAATCCGAAGGGTTGTCGACCAATGTTGAGGCATTTCTTGAAAATGTCCGTGGCAATGCCTGACCCGGTCTGAACCGAACGGAACGCCAAAAGGCGGCTTCTCACATCCCGAGAAGCCGCCTTATTTTTCGCCGAGAGTCCGACATCCGTCATCGAGCAGATGAGCGAATTCAGGAGATCGCCGGATTTCGCCACGCTCCCGGTAAGCCGCACGGTTGGCATCAACCGAGGAACGGTCATAAAGATAATTGACCGTGATTCCGGCGGATTGCGCGATCCCCTTTGGTGATGGATCGCTCCACCAATTCAGTCGTTCGATGGACGCGCCGTTGGACAAATGGAAATGCGCCACCGGGTCGATGACCCGGCCCGAACGGCGCGCGGCCTGTCTTGGCTCGACGAGATAACGCGCGCAAAGCCGCAGCAGCCTGTCTTTTAATCCCTCTATTTCTTGCCCCATCTCATCGAGCGCAACCAACGTCTGCCCGTCAGCGGAAGACAGCGTGCCGCCGTTCCGATCCAGCCATCCCCGGAATCCCGGAATCGGCGACAGGGTAGCGAACAGCTTCAGATTGGGAAATTCGCACGGCAATTCCCGCAAAGAGGCCACGATCAGGCTGTGGCCGAAATCTTTACGGGTCAGTCCGACATGAACCCGGTTGATGGAATAGAAGATGGCGCTGTCGGCCAGAGTCGGATCGCCCGCCCCTTCCCGCCGTTCCAGCAAGGCGCGGACATCGCCGGCCATGCCTTTGACCAAGGCTACGGACACGAAGGCCAAGGGGTCGTTCGGTTTGTCAGGAGGGAAAAGAGCGTAAAGCCGCCGATCGCCATCGAGACGGTCCTTGAGATCCCGGCAATCGCGGATCGCATGAACCGATTCAAACGTCTTGATCGTTTCAAGCAACGGTTTCGGATCCCGAACGGTGATTCGCCGGAATCCTAGGGAATCGTCTGACTGGGACCTCTCATCGCGCTCGCTCACGGGGCGGCCTCCTTGCCGGTTGAAAACAATTCCGCCAGAACGGCGGGCAGATGATCGGCCACATCCTCGGCCAGCAGGCCCGGACCGATCAGGGCCGCTGCCCGACCCAGCATCCAGGCTGCGGCGGACGCCGCCTCAAAGGCGGGCATCCCTTGGGCCAGCAAGCCGCCTATGATCCCTGCCAGGACATCGCCAGTGCCGCCGCTGGCCAGATCGGGCGGCGCACCGGCAGAGATCGACGCCCGTCCGTCCGGCGAAGCGACGACCGTATCCGGCCCTTTCAGCAGCACGACCATTCCGCTTTCGCGGGCGGCTTTGAGCGCCCGGCTCAACCGGTTGCCGTCATGGGCGAACAAACGCGCATATTCCCCGTCATGAGGTGTCAGCACCGCCGTCCCGCCCGTTTGCCACAGACTATCGGCATCCCCGGAAAAACTGGTCAGCGCGCCCGCATCCAGAACGCAAGCCTTGCCAGCCCGCAGCGCCGTCAACGTCATCCGGCGGGTTTCTTCTCCGACACCCAGGCCGGGGCCGATCACGCAAGCGTTGCGCCGCCGGTCATCCAGCAATTCTTCCCAATCCTCGCGGTGGACCAGGATGTTTCCTGGTTCGGCGGCGCGCAAGGAATCCAAAGCCGAATCCGGCGCTGCGATGGATAAAAGCCCCGCCCCTGCCCGGCGGCCGGCCAAAGCGGCCAGACGCGCCGCCCCGGTCATCGGGCCGCAAACGACCAGCAGATGGCCGCGATCATATTTATGTCCCGCTATCGTCGGGCGCGGGAAAAGATCACGCCAGAGATCGGGTCCGTTGACGGCTGTTTTCGGGGCGATCGGTCCCAGCACCGATTCAGGAATGCCGATATCGGCCACCACCAGATCGCCCGTCAGAATCCGCCCCGGCAGCAACAGATGCCCCGGTTTGGGCCGGAAAAAAGTCACGGTAAGCCGCGCAGGCGCGACTGTGCCCAGGACTTGGCCGCTATCGCCATCGACACCGCTTGGAACATCCACGGCGACGACATCCAGTTTCCGTTGGGCGATCTCGTCGATAATTTCGGCCGCGATCCCGTTCAAAGGTCGAGACAGCCCCGCGCCGAACAGCGCATCAACGATCAGGGGAGCACCATCCAGAAGAGCTAGGCTCAGAGGGGCGACAGGTCCCGTCCAACGCTCCGCCATAGCGGCCGCATCGCCGGTCAAGCGATCAAGGGGGCCCAGCAAGGCCACCCGCACCGGCCACCCCTGCCTCGCCAGCAATCGCGCCGCCACGAAACCGTCGCCGCCATTATTGCCGGGGCCGCACAGAACCAGGACGCGGCGCGGACGGAAGCGTTGGCGGATCGCCCGTGCGACCTGCCAACCCGCTGCCTCCATCAAGACCAAACCAGGGATTCCGGCGGCCATGGCGGCTTCGTCGGCGGCGCGCATCTCGGCGATACGGAGCAAGACGGTCATGCCATCAAGGTAGCGTTTGTCCCGTTCTTGGCAAGCCCCGGCTTTCTCAATAGGCTGGATACAAGACAATCGCGGGCCGCGAGTGCTACCCTGCCCGATCCGATTTTTAAGGAATGCGGAGCCTTTCATGACCGAACCGGACAAGGACGATCCCGCCCGCCAGGCGGTTCAGACGCTGCGCGCCGTCATCTTATCGATGAACCGGGCGGAGGATTCGTCCCCGCTCTATGCCCGCCAAGCCGAGGCCCTGTCCGCTCTGCTCGATGTCGAAGAGATTTTGAACGCTCAGGAACGCCAATGCCGGGCGTTAGAGGAAAAAGCCCGCGCGGCCCAGGCATGGGAGACGGAAAAGGCGCGCTATGTCTTGGAAAGGCTTCCGCCCGGTCTGTTCCTCTATTCCCTGAAGGAAGAATGCGCCAAGGACGAGCCGCATCACGCCTTATGTCCGGCCTGCTATCAGAAAGCCGTGAAATCGATCCTGCAATATGAAGCTCTGTCTTCGGACAATGGCCGGTTCTTCTGTCCTGAATGCGGGGTGAGTCTGCCCTATGGCGCGCCGCCGTCTTCAGGACGCGCGACCAGCACGCCGATTCCCGGCGAGAACCCGGAAGCCGCCATGCGGTCCTGAACTCGTCTGCCTTGAAAACCCTTGAACAAAACACGAAGAAAAATGACAAAAGACGTTGATATCATAGAAAAGAAAACGGTGTTCCAGGGCTATTTCCGTATCGACCGCTACCGCCTGCGCCACCGGACCTATGCGGGCGGCTGGACCGGAATCATGACCCGCGAAATCTTCGAGCGCGGCCATGCCGTCGGTATCCTGCTCTACGATCCAGACGCCGACATGGTCGGATTGATCGAACAGTTCCGCCTTGGCGCATTGGCGGCGGACTGGGAACCCTGGCTGATCGAAGTGGTCGCCGGCATCATCGAGGATGGTGAAACGCCTGAAAACGTCGCCATCCGGGAATGCCAGGAGGAATCGGGGACCGATCCGATCGATCTGATCCCCATCTGCCGCTATCTGGCCACGCCGGGCGGTTCGTCGGAAACCTTGCAACTCTATTGCGGCCGGATCGACATCCGCACCCTGTCGGGCACCCATGGGCTGGTCGAGGAAAACGAGGATATCCGCACCCTGGCCGTCCCCGCCGCCGAAGCAATCGGTTGGCTGGCCCAGGGACGAATCGTCAACGCAACGGCCATCATCGCCCTGCAATGGCTGGCCCTGAACCGCGAGGAATTGCGTAGACGCTGGACCTCGTGACATTCTGGAATAATTCGACAGACCACGCCTTTTCATCCGGAGAACAGCCCATCATGACGCCCTACGCCAATCCTGACGCCCTGGTCAGCACCGCTTGGCTGGCCGAGCACGGGAACGATCCATCCGTGCGGATCATCGATGCAAGCTGGCATCATCCCAGCCATGGCCTGGCCGGACGGGACGATTATCTTGAGGGGCATATCCCCGGCGCGGTTTTCTTCGACATCGACGCCATCGCCGATCACAGCCGGCCTTTGCCGCACATGGCCCCGGACGCGGCGTCTTTCGCCGCCGGCGTCGAGGCCCTGGGTCTGGGCAGCGGGCATCGGCTGGTGGTCTATGACCGTTCGGCCGGCGCGGCGGCGGCGGCCAGGGTCTGGTGGACCTTCCGCCTGTTCGGCCATGACAACATCGCGCTCTTGGATGGCGGCTTCCCGGTTTGGCAAGCCGAGGGACGCCCCGTCGAAACGCAAGAGCCCGCCATACCTGCCCCTTCCGTCTTCCGGCCGGCCCCGACACCTGCCCTGATCCGAAGCAAGGCGGAAATGATGGCCAATCTTTCTAGCGGCAAAGAACAGGTCCTGGACGCCCGTTCGGCCGAACGTTTCCGGGGCGAGGCCGTCGAACCCTGGCCGCACATCAAGGTCGGCCATATTCCGGGCAGCCGGAACCTGCCCTGGGACGAGTTGATCAATCCGGGAACCATGCGTTTCCTGCCCACGGAATTTCTGGCGGCGCGATTCGCCGCGACCGGGCTCGATCCCAACCGCCCCATCATCGCAAGCTGCGGTTCGGGCGTAACCGCCAGCATGCTGGCCTTCGCGCTCTATCTTCTGGGTCATGACAGCGTGGCGATCTATGACGGCTCCTGGGCCGAATGGGGCATGGCCGAGGACACGCCCGCGGCCATCGGCGACGAGGCCGGATCATGAAGCCAGATACAACCGCCATCCAGGCAGGCCGCCATCCCGAAGAGAATCACGGGGCGGTCAATGTACCGGTCTATCATGTCTCGACCGTCGTCTATCCCAGCGTGGACGCGCTGGAAGAGGGTGAAAGCCATCCCTTCGACGGTATGCGTTACGGCCGTCACGGCACCCCGACCAGCTTTGCCTTCGAGGAAGCCGTCTGCGCCTTGGAAGGCGGATACCGCACCATTGCGACCGGATCGGGGCTGGCGGCCATCACTACGGTCTTGAGCGCCGTGCTGGCGCAGGGCGATCATGTCCTGGTCAGCGATTCCGTCTATTTCCCGACGCGCAATTTCTGCGACCGTCATCTCGCCCGCATGGGAGTGGAGACGACTTATTACGACCCGCTGATCGGGGCCGAAATCGCGGATTTGATCCGCCCCAACACCCGTTTGATTTTTACTGAATCACCCGGATCGCAGACCTTCGAGATTCAGGACATCCCCGCCATCGTGGCTGCCGCCCACACTGCAGGCGTCCTGGTGGCTATGGATAACACCTGGGCAACACCTTTATTTTTCAATGCTCTAAAACATGGTGTTGACATATCGATACAGGCGGCGACGAAATTCATCGTCGGCCATTCCGATGCCATGCTGGGTACGATCACCTGCGCCGACGAAGCGCTATGGAAGACCCTGAAAAGCTGGGTGGCGCTGTCGGGCAACGCGCCGGGCTCGGCCGAGGTCCATCTCGGCCTGCGCGGCCTTAGAACTCTGCCGGTCCGGTTGCGCCAGCATCAGGAATCCGGTCTCGCCCTGGCCTCATGGCTGTCTCAGCGCCCGGAAGTGGCGCGGGTGTTTCATCCTGCTTTGCCCCAGGACCCCGGCCATGCGCTGTGGCGGCGCGACTTCACCGGCGCATGCGGCTTGTTCGCGCTGGAGCTTCGCCCCTGCTCCGAACAGGCGGTCAAGGCGTTTATCGACGGATTGGACCATTTCGGACTAGGCTATAGCTGGGGCGGATTTGAAAGCCTGATCATCCCCACGACGGGCAAGATCAAGCGTACCGTCCGGCCCTGGCGAACCGAAGGCCCCACCTTGCGCGTCCATACCGGTCTTGAGGATCTGTCAGATCTGATTGCCGATCTGGAACGGGGGTTCGAGCGTTTGTCCAGCATTGCCGGTCAAAAAGTGTGACCGCCGTCATATCAGTCCCGTGTGAACCTCTCCAGGGTGCCGGGGGGCTGATTTTCTTTCGATCGCGGGCCTGAAAGCTCCTGGAAAGACAGGATTTCACATATGGTTCTCGACAAAGGACAGGCAACCGCCAGCGGACGAATCCGCCACGACGCGCGCGTCTATATCACCGGACTGGCCGAAAGGCTGGAGGATTTGTCGCAACTGACACAATCGGCCGGTGAATTCGATCACTTCGATCCCGAGAACTACGGCCGGTTCAAAAATTTCTTTCTTTTGTTTCTGAAGCGGGTCGAAGAATCCCAAATTCTGTGCGCCATGATCGAGGAGACGCTTACTCTGCCCGAACGACTGGGCTTGTCTCTATGGTGGAACGACCGCGATGAATTGGAAACGCATTACCATACATTGCGTCTGGCCGTGCTCCGGTTGGCGACCGCGACCACATGCAGCCTGCTCAAGGTGTGGGAGGACCGATTGACCCAGGGCAACGGCCTGCCCTATGGCTCGGCGGAGATGTTCGAGGAAATGCTGCGCGCCATCGAGGAGGCCAAGGATTATCTGGCGGAAAGCGGCGATGGGGAAGATTCGATCCATACCGGCGCCATCGAAGCGGAATCCCTGCTTCACGCCTTGATCGACCAGGCTCCGCGCTACCGCTCGTTCGACAAGGACGGCGAAGCCGTCATCGACCCGCCACCCGATCCCGACGATCATCCCTTCGAAATGGGCATAAACCCAGGCCCACCCGGTCCCTAGGGTTTCCGGCCTTCAGACCTGCTCCGCCACCCGCGCCTCGCAATCGGCGCACATCCCTTCGATCTCGATCGTCTGCCCCCGGACCGAAAAGCCCAAACGCGCAGCCCCGCGCGCCACCGCTTTGTCGATCGCCGCATCGTTCAGCTCCGCCACCCGCCCGCACTGGACACAGATCAGAAACTGGGCGCTGTGCGGCGTTTCTGGACGACAGCAGCCGACAAAGGCGTTCATCCGTTCCAGCCTGTGAACCAACCCATGTTCCAGCAGAAAATCAAGCGCACGATAGACCGTGGGGGGGGCTGCGGCGTAGCCTTCCTGGCGCAGCATACCCAGCATGGCGTAGGCCCCGATGGGTTCGTGACTGGTCCAGACCAGTTCCAGCACGCGCCGGCGTAACGCCGTCAACCGGGCGCCGCGGCGGCGGCATTGGCTTTCCGCGGCGTCGAGCGCGTCGCGCACGCAATGGTCATGGTCATGCGATGGTGATGGGAATGGGGTCGGGCGTATCGTCATTTCGCTCAGTTTAGAACAATCGTCCGCGCCGCGAAAGTCATGCGGTTCGGGTTGACAGCGCCGGCTCCCCGGTCCATTCCTTTGCGTGCGAGAAACACCCCGGCAAGGAGAGGATTCGTGAACGGAATTCAACAGGTTCTCGATGCCGTCCGCTTCAACGCCGACGGGCTGGTTCCCGCGATCGCCCAGCAGCATGACAGCGGCGAAGTGCTGATGATGGCCTGGATGAATGCACAATCCTTGAGCGAGACGCTGAATTCCGGCCGGGTCTGCTATTATTCCCGTTCGCGCAGGCAGTTGTGGCGCAAGGGCGAAAGCTCGGGCCAGGAACAGACCCTGATCGAGATGCGCATCGATTGCGATGGCGACACCGTGCTGCTGCTGGTCGATCAGAAGGGCGCCGCCTGCCATACCGGCCATCGGAGCTGCTTTTACACGAGCGTCCGGGACGGAACCTTAAGCGAAAACGCCCCTCCCCTTGTCTCTCCTGCGGAGCTTTATGGAAAATGACCCGAGACCTTCAAGCGGAAGCCGCCCAAGCCATACCCGTCACGGTTCTGACGGGTTTTCTGGGATCGGGCAAAACGACACTTTTGAACCATCTGCTGGAACAGCCCGGCTTGTCCGACTGCGCGGTTCTGATCAATGAGTTCGGCGAGGTGGCGATCGATCATCTTCTGGTCCGCCCGCTGGCCGAGGATATCGTCCTGCTGGATTCAGGCTGCCTCTGCTGCACCGTGCGCGGCGATCTGGTCACGGCCATGCGCGATCTGTTCATCAAGCGGGCCAAGGGAGAAATCCCCTATTTCCATCGCGTGCTGATCGAGACAACCGGCCTTGCCGATCCGGCCCCGATTATCCACACCCTGATGACCGACCCCCTGCTGGCCAATAGTTACCGCCTGGACGGGCTGATTTGTTCCGTCGATGCGGTCAATGGCCGCACGACGCTCGACCATAACCCCGAATCGGTGAAACAGGCCGCCGTGGCCGACCGGTTGCTGCTGTCCAAGCTTGATCTGGCCGCACCTGAGGAAGTCAGGCTTCTGCGCGAGCGCCTCAAGCATCTCAATCCCGGCGCACGGATAATCGAGGTCTCTCACGGCCGTGTCGCGCCCGAGGATATCCTGGGCTGCGGCCTGTTCGACGGCGCGTCGCGCATCCCCGACGTCGCGCGCTGGCTGAACGAGGAAGCCTACCGCGAACAAGAAGAAAAAGCCCACGGACATCACCATCACCACCATCACGGGCATGAATGCGGCCCCGACTGCGACCATGATCACGAACATGAGCATCACGGCCATGAGGAAGGCGAATCCCGCCATAATTCGGGCATTTCCTCCTTCGTTGTGACCTATGACCGGCCAGTGCCTTGGGCGGCTTTGCTCATGACTTTGGAATTTCTGATCGCCACGCGCGGAGAGAACCTGCTGCGCGTCAAGGGAATCGTGAACGCGCAGGGCCAGGACAAACCGCTGGTGGTGCATGGCGTGCAGCATCTGTTCCATGACGTCGTCGCCTTGCCGGAATGGCCCGACGACGACCGGCGCACCCGGATCGTTTTCATCACCCGCGATATGCCCGAAGAGGCTCTGACCGGGCTGCTCGATCATGCGATGAAGGAAAATTGGGACGATCTGGGCATCGACGCCCCCGACGGGGAAGACGCGCCCTGATGGAACGCAGAACCTCAGCCGGTAAGACGCGCCGGCTGAGGCTCCCGCGATAGGGGAGAAAAACGGTTGCGCACCGTCCAGACGGCGGCGCGATCCGCGCCAGCCAAAAGCTGATCGGGCAATTCCTCGGCCATTCGGACGAACGCATACGCGTTGGACGTGGCGCGAACAACGACTACGGCCCCTTCGATCCGTTCGACACCGTCATGAGCCCGCCGGGCCGCGATGTCGCGGGCCAGGCCGGCATCGGTCAAAAGCTGCGTCATCGTGGCGATCCAGCGCGCATAGAAAGAACGGATCGATTCGGCGAAACGATCCCGATCCTCGCACACCGCTGTCACCAGCGGCATCCCCGCCATCCTTCCGCAATCGTAATAGTCCGATAGGACCGCCAGCATCGCCGACAGACGTTGACGGGGCGGCTGGTTGCCTTCGAGCGGCACGAACACCTTTTCCTCGAACCAAATCCGGGTGGCCTCGATCACCATTTCGGCCATCTGTTCCTTGCCCAGGGGAAAATGATGATAAAGACTGGCTCGGCCCAAGCCAGTCGCCGCGGCGATCCGCGTCATACTGGCGCCTTCATAGCCATGACGGCGAAAGACCTGCGCCAGTCGTTCGACAAGCTGTTCACGGGAAAAGGTGGCTTGCGGCATCGGACCCATCCCTTCTTGGTAAGCCATCTAAATGGCTGGCCAAGTCCGGACGCTCCGAAACGCCATCTCGGAAGCGGACAGGATCGGAACATTACCGAACGATTATTTCAGGAATAAACGAACGGCATCGAACGGTCAATAAAGAATGCAATAAATCCGGAATAACGCAAATCCCAGACCCGGTACCTTGATTGTCAGGACTGGAAGGGAATGCGGCAATAGCTCGTGTCTTGGATCAAGACTGGGCGATTTCGGACTCCTCGCCAGATTTTTCGGAGACCGTCAGAGATGGAGACGCGCCGATCTCTCAGGGCGATGGAACGAACGGTTCCACCCGGTCGCCGGGGCGTATTCCCAACTTTTCGGCCACACCACCTTTTATCTCAAGTACATAGCGCACAGGACCGGGTGCCGCGATCCGTTCCAGGGACAAAGGCACCGCGTTCCTGGCGATGCCCGAAATACGGCCTTCGGCGGTAATGAACAGCATATCCAAGGGAATGAGGGTATTTTTCATCCACATGACGACGACGCTGTTGTTCTCGAAATCGAAAATCATGCCTGAATTCGTGGCCAACGCCTTCCGGTTCATCAGCCCGGTCATGCGTTCCTCATCATTGCCCGCCCGTTCGACCGCAAAGGAAATCGTGCGGCCATCCTGGGTCCGAACGATCGTTCGGCCAGTCTCCATCGCCTCCGCATTAGCGGCGGTCAGCCATAACAGCGCCGCCAGACATGCCGCAACCCTTCGTCCCATCGCCATAAACCGTTCTTAGTTGCCGTCCTTCCCAGGCTAGGCGCAAAAGGCCCATAGCCGTCAAGGGGGATGACGCCGCCCATTCCTGGGTCTTGCCTTTCAGCCATGCCCCAGCAATACTGATCGAATTCAAGCGGGGGGAGCCGGCAATCCGGCTGAGAGGCTCGCATTTTGGCGAACGACCCCGGGAACCTGATCCGGATCATACCGGCGTAGGGACGCGGACAATGCCTGACCGATCCAATTCGCTTTCTTCTCATTTCCCTGCCCCCGGCATTGCCATCCATGCGGCCAGACTGGCCTATGAAGGCCGATTTCTGTTCGAAGATCTTGATCTCGACCTGCCCGCCGGACAATGCACCTGCCTTTTAGGCCCTTCGGGCGTCGGTAAATCCACCTTGCTGCGCCTGATCGCGGGCCTTACCCCCGATGCACAAGGAAAGGTCGCCTGCGACGATGGCAAGCCTTTGTCCGGCCGCTACGCATTCATGGCCCAGCAAGACCTGCTGCTGCCC